>Ga0302140_10000383_pt1 | contig 54721 bp, 63 predicted proteins | sample I_Bog_E1_1_FD_202095 | JGI IMG/M metagenome (GOLD analysis project Ga0302140, IMG submission 202095) | Peat permafrost microbial communities from Stordalen Mire near Abisko, Sweden - I_Bog_E1_1 | ecosystem: Environmental > Terrestrial > Soil > Wetlands > Peat | place: Sweden: Abisko, Stordalen...
TTTCGCATTATGGCTAAAAATGCGGGATTAAGCATAACTAAAATAATTAAAAATAAGCAGGTAGACCCTTCATTTTATGAGGATCTACAAGCTTGTTAATTGTAAAGAATTTTTGACTGTCCAGTATCTCTATAAATATAGAAAAACAAAAAAAGGATTCAGATCTCGTAAGAATTTACTTTTCTGACTTTATCACTACTATCAGAAATTACTGCTATCTGAATCGCTATAATATTTGAATTTTTCTTAGAAGTAGTGCTATTTAATAATACTATTTTATCTTCAAATGCTATCATAATTTTCTTATATAAATCTTCATTATCATGATCAGAATTTCCTAAAAAATCACTTGCTACTGATAAAACGCAATCTAGTGATCCGGCAACTATACCTAAAAATATTTTAAGCACATATTCAAATGTTATCTTTTTCTCTAATGGTTTCTTTTCTTCAAACTTTTTAAGCAAAATATCCTAGCTGTTCAACTCTTCTATATTAACTTCAAAATTTTTATTCGCTTTTACTATAGATCCAGTATCATCTATTTCACCATATGTTAATACATTTATACATACAGCTGATACTATTCCTTGTGTTTTATCTTTCTCATTTATCAAAGTATAATAGCTATAGCCAGAATCTTTAATTTTATCTTTATAAAAATTGCTTAAAGATTCATCTGTTATTTTATCTGGATTATATGTTGCTGTTCCTCTTTTACCTATTTCGTCTCCAGAACCATTCATGATTTTCTCTTCTTTTATTTCTTTTATATTTATTCCTACATATTTAGTGCTATCATTATATCCATTCACAATTCCTTTTGCAAAACTACTGTACCCAACTAATGAAAATAACATCAATCCGAATACTAAACCACTAATTATTTTTTTCATTTATTATTTTTTCCTCCTTGTATAATCTTGATAACATAATTGTATATTGTTTCATGTTTTTGTCAAACATGCTGAATAAATAATTATAAAGTTTAACTACATTGATATCTCTAGTTAAATCTTTCCTTGGTTCATTTTTTAAGATTAATCTTGCATTTGTTACTGCAGCATCTCCTAAAGCATCTACAACTCTAAGTGGTAATTCTAGACCATTTAAAATTTCTGGATTAAGTACTCTGAAATCATAATATATTCCACAAAATAAAAAATGAGGTAGATTAAACCTTAACGTCTAACCTACCTCTTAGAAATAATTATTGAGCTTGTAAAAATTCCTCATAGTTCTCTATTTTATCCTCTCTGTTGGTCTTTTTTAACCAACTGTTGTATTCCAAAATAGCTTCTTCTACAGTTTCTAATTTTAATTTATTATTCTTTTTTCTTTTCATTTCTGCATACATATTAATTTTAATTATATTGCCCACTTTCTCCACCTCCTTTTACTTAGTATAATACAATGAAATTGTTGCAATTTGGGTACTAAAAGAATTACAATTTTATGAATATAGTAAACATTATCATTGTTATGTTTACTATATTTATGTTCGAATTATTTGAATATGTATACATTATCACATTATAACAAAATAGTCCACATTATTTTATATATTTATTAAATTTCGCAAAAAAATAAAGGATATAGTCGTTATAACTCCTATATCCTTTAAATCTAACTTAATTTAGTTGCAACTCCATTACTATCAAATGAATATCCATACGAAGTAGTGTTACAAATCATCGAACCATCTGAATATAAACAATAATATTTATTATTACCTACAATCCAACCAGTACACATTGCTCCACTCTTATCTAAATAATACCATGCATCTGCTACTTTTACCCATCCAGTTTGCATAACACCATCTGCATTAAAGTAATACCATTTACTTAATGTTCTATCGTAGCAACATCCAATTTTCATAGACCCATCATTAGCATCACCAATATAATACTAGTTAGCACCCTTTTTCTTCCAATCGTAAACCATGTAGCCTTGACTATCAAATAAATACCATGAGCTATCTATTTTTTCCCATCCATTAGAAGTATAACTACCATCTGTATGCTCATACCACCACTTACCATTCTTTATAATCCATGTTCCTGCAATGGTAGTTTCACTTGCTAATACTCCTTCAGTAAATGAATTGACATCACATTCTTCACTTACACCATTAATCGAACATGTTTCCGTATATTGATGTCCTACCCTATTTGTAAAGAAATTAGATGGTAAATTCCATGGATCATTATTATAATTTGCTTCCCAGAAAGGCATATCTTTTATAGTTGCTTCAGCATCAGTTAAATAGTCTATAAAACTAGTGTAACTATAGATACCTAATTCTAGTGGACTTAATTGTTTGAAAGTAACTTTAAATCTTTCAACATAATCTGCTAATCCTAAGAAATTAGTTTTAACACCCATCATTGGAACTAGATCCCATTCATAATCTTTTATTTTTTCATAGAAATTTTGTGCTTGTGCTTCTGGTGTACTAGTTCCAACTAAAAAATGATATGCTCCAACTTTTAATCCATTACTTTTACAAGCATTATAGAAATCTTCCATAGTGATATCTTGAAATGTTGTTCCCTCAGTAGCCTTTACATATACATACTCAACGCCAACAGCTGCAACTTTACTAAAATCAATACTTCCATTGTTATTTGATATATCTATTCCCATTATATATTCCATAATTATTACTTCCTTTCCTATATAACATAATATGAAATAGTAACCCTAAAGGCTACTCTCAATTTATTAAGCTTGTTCTACTGATCCTGTTATAGCTGATTGAATTGTAGCTAATTGAGCCTTCAAAGTATCATTTTCAGCTTGTATTGCAATTAACATCCACAGCTTGTGTTGTATCTTCATCAATAGGTGTAGGGTCGAGAATAACTGTTTTAGAAACCACACTAGTATGGTCAGCCTTTAACTTAGAAAGAATTTCTTCTGCCTTACTTGCTAAATAACTATTAGTACCACCTAAAGTATTATTTAGAACTGTTACTGCTCGTGTACCTTTTCTCATATCCTCTAAAGCAGTATCAAATATTTTTCTTGCCCTTTCATCTGTAATAAGAGATTCCTTTGTCTTGCCATAGTTAATAGTAATTAATGCACCTTTTAATAATAGTGCAAAGAAAGCTCCTACTAAAACACCTCCAATTATTTGCTCTATGAAATACACAATTAATAAGCCTGTTGTAGATAGTAAAAAACCAGATAACCACTTCAATGTTGAAGTTAAATCATCTAGGCTTTTACATAAACTATCAATTCTTGTTTTGCTAATCACTTCATTTGTCTCTAATTTTTCAATTTTATCATCATGTTTATCTAATCATCTATCGTGTTCCTCCATTTTCTCTTTTAAATAATCCTTTTCCATTTTCTACCTTCCTTACTCAAATTTTCATAAAAATAGGCAATAAAAAAACACCTAACTGGTGCTAATATATTGCCTTTATTTTATGATTTCTTAATTTTGTAGTTTCATAGCATCTAATTCCCCTTGGGTAAAATATATTGTATCTAAAGTTTTAGTTGTTAAGTTAATAGAAGAAGATTTTACATTATTAAAAGTGTTTCTTAATGTTCCATATTCCAATTCTATATAATCTATGTCATCTATATTTAGAATTTATTAGTGCTGTTAATGTTGCAGGATCTTGTGTGCCAATTACACTAGAACCGACCATCATTTTTGTAAAGTTTAATTTTATTCCAGCTTGAGGCTTAGCATATAAAAATTGTCCCTTATTTGTAATTAACTGTACAGTCAAAACTTCTGTAAACTTAAGAAGCTTGTAGATCCTCACAAAATAAGAGGTCTACCTTTTGAAGAATTTTCAGATTCTTGGTGTAGTTTTTTTACGCCAGGCATCTTGCGAGCTTCTTTTAAAGCTTTAGCAGCATCACCTATAAGTATTGTTACACCATCTTCTTTATAAATAGGCGCAAAGATTTTAACAACTTGAAACCATTTGTTTGCAATAGCTTCAAGTGTCCATGAAGAAGCATGGAAAAAATGTATCATCGTAGGTAGATTTAAATCACGAATTATTGAAGTTACTCCTAATCAATCTAATCGTAGCATAAAAACAATTATAATAATGACAAACCAATGAAATGAAGCTTACCTTGAAAAACATTCTTTAAAGTTAGTTAAATAAGATTGCAGCTAAAATAATAATGGGTGGACGCTACTTAAAGTTTGAGTTATGCAGTAGTTGTACATATAAACAAGATTTTTGGATCATACTAAATAAAATCCAAGCTATATCTATAGTTACGTAATTCATATTATTGTAAAAATATAGAAATATTTTATTGCTGAAAAAATCCACAGGATTCGTTTACTCTTTTTTATAAGTGCAAATATATGTATGGTTGGTTTCTCAATAAATTTGTGAAGAGTAAAGAAATTTTTAATATAAAAATTAAATAAACTCAAGTCCTATGTTATTTTTTACAATAATAACCATAGAATTTGAGTTCATGAATAATTCTGGTCTAAATATAATTTCTTTGCTTCATCCCTTGCAGGGCTTCTTGTCCTCCCCACATTTCTTCACCTCTTGTTATGTTGTTCTATAGTCTAGTCTAATTTGTCTTATCTTATTACAATTATTTCTTACATATTCCTCTGCTTCATTTGTTGGAATTTTCAGTCTACCTTTCCCTATTAGGTAATACCCAACTAATTCTCTCACTTTCAGCTCATCTTCTTCATAAATAAAATCATCAAGTCCATCAAATTTAATAGTTAATTTTATATTTTTTATTTCATATCACCTCTTTAGAGATTATATTAGAGATATTAATTTTTTATTACTTAATTAGTTAGTAGCTTTCTTTTTCTCATACTTAATATAAACATAATAAAAAATAGCCTTAGATTTTTCTAAAGCTATTCATTCATAAATTTTATAAAGTTCTCATTCTTCATTAATATTGAAGTGTACGCACTTGAAATTGCAAATACTATGTTTATTATGGGCAGAATACTTATAACTATTAAACTTATAAATAACTTCCAATTATATTTATTACTTTTAGAGTTTATATTATTCTTATTTACAAATACTCTAATTAAAAGTAATGTCAAAGATAAACAGCTTAATTTTATTGATATTAGATATAGATATAACATATAATTCAACCCCTTTGAACGTAAATTTTATCCTTGTTTATACATCCATTTTATCCCATAATATAATTATATTCAATCACAATTACATTTTTATTATTACCTTTTCTTTTCATCATTTTTAAAGCATTCTTTTATTCTATCTGTTTCTTTTATCTTCTTAGGTTCTTTGCATCCACAATAAGTACAAGCAAGATATTTACTTTTTTCTTCAGGGATTTCTGAAGGAGAGAAGTACAATATTCTGGATCGAAGGAATCAGAAGAAATTAAATAGTCAGTGATGTAAGTGGCAGATTTGCCAAACATGTCAGAAACGACAGCATCAAGGGCTACATTACAAACAGTGAAAGCATTCTGAAAGCGATTTTTTTCACTACTTTTGCAGGAAACAAGCTTAGATCGATAACGAGCGTATTCACGAAGAATACGAATTGGCTTTTGTGGAATATGGCTACCTGGGACTAACCCAAGGCGGAAAAGATCTCCAATCCATTTAGAATCTTTTGTATCATCCTTATTTCCTTTTATAGCTTTTACCCATTTAGGGTTAGCAATAGTTATACGGATGGTATCTTCCAAAAAGTTATAAACAGGAGCCCAATATTCTCCGATAGATTCCATATGAAGGATAAATAATAGGATAATATATTCATTGACAATATAGATTTTGATTACTATAAATTTATTGAATCATTTTTATCTAATTTTTGAATATAAATCAATGACATTCGAATTTGTATTTCCTTATTATAAAAAATAGATGGCTTTAGTTATATTTTCAAATATATTGAATTTAACTGTCCGTAGGTTAGATTTAATTACTGTGTTTGGATTTTAGTTTTTTGTATAGTTTAGTTTACATAATAATTATTGAGTAATTCATTATGTATATTCCTCTGTCGAATTTTTCATCTAAAAATAGTATTACGTAACAATATTTTTACTAAAGTTCAGAATATATTTTCCTAAGACGTGTTTTAAATATTTTAAAACATTAGCTTCATTTTAATTATTGCTACATACTATAAATTGTAGTAAATTTTATGGAGGTTTCTGCATGACAAACAGAAATAATCAAATACCACCAATACAAGATTACAATAGTAAAAACTCTGCAAATCAAGAAGAATATCGTCCTATACCCGGAGATGTTGTTCAAGTACCCGGAGGTGTTCATGTACCCGGAGGTGTTCCTGTACCCGAAAGTGTTCCTGTGCCCGGAGGTGTTCACGTACCCGAAGGTGTTCCTGTGCCTGAAGGTGTTCAAGTACCTGACGGAGATGATTCTGAACCTGAGGAAGATTATTACGACCTTAACTACCTTTATTATCTTAAATCCCCTTTTTATTTCTACTATCCTTATAATCCAAACTATCCTTATAATGCTTATTATTAAAACTCTGATGTGCCCTATAGAGCATATCTGTTAACAATATTATTACTTTATACAGCAATCTATTATTTATCTTATATCTCAAGATATTTTACATTCCAGGCAGGCATTCCTGCCTTTTTATTAGCTTTATTTCTCATGTTAAACAAATATTTCATCACTTCATAATCTTTATCAAGAATTATTTTTGAATAAGCTTGATTTAAATTCATCATAAACATATCAAATTTATTCAAAAATCTTAATGATTCTAAATCCCTTTTCTTTTTCCATTGCAATGCATGAGTAGTATCATATTTTTTCCATCTTGTAACCATAAACTCTATATTTAAACTTTCATCTTCTTCACATTCAAAGGTAACAATATGTTTTTCATAGTCACTCCACTCACTACTTACTTCTTCTACATTTAATTTTGTATTTATATATCTGCCTTCATAATCATAGTTTTCAATTTTATCTGTATCTATTTCTTCCTCGCAGTAATCACACCATTTTTTATAAACATGGCTTATATTAATTTCTTTTGGAATATCATTAGTAGACATTAGTTCCTTGTTTCTGCTGCTCCACTTCCTGAAGTAAATTTAAGCTCTGGATCCTTTGTTAACCTTCCTATTAGTACGACTTTGTTCATTCTTTATTCCTTCTTCCTCTTTTTCTATTAATCTAGTTCCAAATGTTGCTACTTCTTGAACGTCTATTACAGTTAAGTAACCAGTTTTTAATTCTTTTAATTCAAAGCTCCCTCTCATATCTTGTTGTTTTGCATTTCTTATAAGTTCCCTTAATTTCAAAACACTTTCTTCAGTCGGTTCTTCTTCACTGGCTGATGTAAAATACCCAATATATCCACTTTTAAATACTATTTTTATTTCTAACATTATTTAGCCTTCTTCCGAACTCAACTCACTTTCTTTATATATATTCATCTAATTCTCAAATGTCATTGTTATTAGCTATTTCTTGTATATTCATTTTTCAACCTCACTTTCTATTGTTTTTCCGCCACATGCAGGCCGAATTATATACTCACGATAGAATCTTTTATATTTATTTAAAGTCTTACATAAGCTATCTGTTGCTCTAGAATTAATTTCTAGTATCTCCTGAACTTGTTCTCTGTTCAAATATTGTTTATCAAATACCATCTCTAAATAATTCTGAAATTCTAGCTGTAACATTCTTTTCTTGAACTGCTATTGCATGATTTTCACTATTCTTAATTTTTTCTGTAAATTCTGTAATGTCTGCTACTATTGTTTTACCTTTAGTTGTGATTTTAGCTAACGCATTTTCTTTTGATTTATTAAATTTAAGTTCTGCATTATCCTTTTAGCTTGAATAAATTTATCTTGCAATTTAAGTTTTTCTTCATTCACTTTGCTGCTATCTGCAATTTGTTCATCTAAAGAAGTTACAGATCCTTGTATAATCCTTTTTCTAAATTGAAGTGCTTCAACCTTAATATCCATTTTTTTATTTAATTGACATGTTTTTGCCCCCCTATTTATTTAAATAATATTTGTCATACTCATAATTGCTACATTTCATTTCGTCTACGTCTTCCATATTTTTTTCTAAGTGATTTATTCTTTCTAAGCTCAACTATATTTTCTATATGAGTTCCTCTTAATTTAGTTTCTCCAACAGTTCGTTTCTTTCCTTCCCTTCATTAAGTTCAACTTTTAAAAGTCTAGGATTACGTGCTCTAGAATCTTTTTTCATCTTTCCTTTTTGCCTAAGAACTCTAGCTTTTTCGGATATTGTTGTTTCTGTCCTTCCTAATGCTAAAGACATTTCTTCAAGTCCGATTTTATCTAACCACTCTGCAAGATAGTCTTTATCTTCTGTGCTCCATTGGTGTACCTTGATTTGGATGCAACTCTTCTAGTACCCTTCTTATTCCAGCTTTCTAAGCTTAAGCTTTTTGTTGTGTATTTTCTTTATAGTATTTAATAAATTTATCTAATCCATTTACACCAAGTTTTCTTTCTAAGATATCAAGAACTACTGTTGTACTACCCTTTATAAGAAGTTCTTTCCCTTCTTCTGATGTTGGATAGAATATTTCTCCTGTTATCGGCTTTTCATTTTTCTTTTTTGGTGGTCTTTTATTATTATTCATATATTCACCTGCTTAAGAAATTCATATTATTTTATTCATTTGGTGTTAATTGAGTTACAAATCAAATATTTAATGTTTCGACTTAACTTTTGCTATAAGTCTCAATACTTAATTTATTTTCCTATTATTTCTTAATACAGTAAAATATCGTTGAAGGAGGGGTGTAATTTATTGTCTAATGCAAATTCTTTTATTGAGTTCAATAATCAGATATTCCAGTTTCAAATTTTTTTTGATAGTCTTTATAAAATAGAATAGTTTGTTAAACCATTTTGAGAAAACCAACGCGCATTCGAATCATTTTCCAAACAGCTTATAGGCAACCAAAACGCATTAGAAATATAGTCTAAATCATTAATTAAAAATCTTGTTGCAATAGACATTTGTAACAGCTATAGTTTACTTTTACAATTTTAGCTTATGCCAAACCTAGCGATGATGTAGAGTATCTTAAGATCCTAAAAGAAATCAATTCAAACTTAGATCAAATAATACAATTAGAATCTAGAAATTAATTGTTGAAGTGTATTTAATTTATTTTGTATTTCGCTTAACAAAATATTTCGTTTTATAAGTACTAATGTTAGCAACACTATTAGAATGAACAAAAATACATTTCTGCGATTTCTGTTTTAGGAACTTCTTTAACTTTGAAATAACTCTTAATTAAAAATCTTTGCACTTTCCATGAAAGTTCATCGTCATTGGTTACGTCATCATCAGGTCCAAAGTATGTGGTATTTCTTAAAAAGAAAATCTTTTATAGGTGCCATAGCTATTGATATATAAGGATTTGTGGCATTCACAAATTATCTAATTTAAATTATGACCACATACTTTGGATGAGAACCATATTTAATAACAAGATTAGGAAAAATTCCAGATTTTAGAGATGAATCATATGTAAAGCATAAATTAAGTGACATAGTTGTATTAACACTTTTTGCAGTATTAAGTAATTTTACCAGCTACACAAAACCATCCTTCTTTAGGTTTCCCATCAGTTCCATGATAAAAAACCACCAATTCTAGTGTAAAATTGCTTAGCAAAAGTCAATTTACTAGAAAGGTAGGTGGTTTATTTATGATCTAGGTGCTTGTACTTGGTACACAGGTAGTACGGAAGGAGCTTGCCCTGAGGTTACTAATCGTCTAATTTTTCTATTCTAGCTTAACTAACTTAGTAAAATAACTTAATAGACTTGGTGGTTTTTCTTCTTCATAAAAATAACAAGATAAAGCACCATCAAGCCATATAATTACTACACTTATTATTGTACATAGCAGTCTAAAAAGAAATTTTCCAAAAGCCCTCCAACTTCAATAGAGATTGCTTTTAACAAAAAAATCTTCCTAATTAAAACTTAACTTCTTTCACTAAGCTATTTAACATAGTTAAAATTATGGTAAAATAGATAAAAATATATTATTTAAATTCGCAATCATATTTAAAGAAAGGTTTTGAATATAATGGTTTCAACTAAAGACTCGACTTTATTGCAAAATAAAGCTTTAAGATTGTTAATGGTGGCACGTGTGTCCACTAACTTTGCTTATCAAATGCTTACAGTTGCTATTGGCTGGCAAATGTATTCTTTGACCCATTCTGCTTTTTATCTAGGGCTCGTTGGGCTAGTTCAATTTTTGCCAATACTTTTACTTTCACTTTTTGTTGGTCATATATCAGATCGATATGACCGTAGAAGAATAATCACCATAAGCCAAATGATTCAAAGTATGTTTATCTTAATTCTGGCTTTCCAAAGTTTTAGTGGATTGATTACTAAAGAAAGGTTTCTTATAATCATTTTCTTTATAGCTGTGGCTCATTCTTTTGAAGGTCCACCAATGCAGGCTTTATTACCCAATATTGTAAGCAGAGATATTTTCCCAAGAGCTTCAGCTTTAATGTCTTCTGTTTCTGAATTTGCAGTTATCATAGGACCAGCTGTTGGAGGCATACTTTATTCCTTTGGATCAACCTTGGTTTATACCTTGGCTGGTACTTTATATTTAATATCAGGCATTCTTATATCTCAAATTTCAATGAGAAAAGAAGAATTTAAACCAGAGCCTATCAGCTTAAAATCACTATTTGCAGGAATATCTTTTATCAAAAGTAGACCTATTGTACTTGGAGCAATATCACTAGATTTGTTCGCAGTATTATTTGGTGGAGCTACAGCTTTACTTCCAATTTACGCAAGTAGTATTCTGATGATAGGTTCCGTTGGACTTGGTGTACTTAGATCAGCCCCTGCTGTGGGAGCATTATTAATGTCTGCCTATCTTGCAAGAAATCCACTAAAACACAAGGTTGGGAAAACTATGTTCACAGCAGTAATATTATTTGGTTTATCTACTATTGTATTCGCAATATCAAAGTCTGTTGTTGTATCCTTCTTAGCACTTTTTGTACTAGGTGCCTCAGATGTTATAAGTGTTGTTATTCGTTCTACTCTTGTACAGCTTGAAACTCCAGATTATATGAGAGGAAGGGTTAGCTCTGTAAACATGATATTCATAGGTACATCTAATCAGCTTGGTGAATTTGAATCAGGTCTTACAGCTTCCTTGTTAGGAACTGTACCTGCCGCTTTTATTGGAGGCATCGGAACTATAGTTGTTGTAATGCTTTGGATGAACTTATTTCCTTCAATTTTGCATGTAGATAAATTTGAAGCTAGTAAAAACTAGCTTCAATAAATTTAAGATATGAGCTCAAACAACACTGGAAGTAACGAAAGTTTAGTACCAGAAGCAAAAAAGGGTTTAAACAAATTAAAAACTGAGGTTGCATCAGAAGTTGGAATACAAAACTATGAAAGCACAGATAAAGGAAATCTTTCTTTATAGTATGGTTATATGAATAATTATCAGCGTTAAGCTTATTTTCATGAATTTCGTCTAGTAACTTTTTACTCTCTACTGTTTTTTTCTTGATTAAATCATGACCTATTTTTAGCATATCAAATAAGCTTATATTCTTAAATAACATCCTACTCAAAACTTAATAAAAGTAACTTTCATTTTTTTCTATATGTTATATAATATTAATATAATATCTTTCAGGGGAGGCTAAGTTTTTTATGAATAATACACTAACAGAAGAAAATATTAAAAAATTAAGAGAAGAATTAGAATATAGAATGACCGTAAAAAGAGCTGAAATAGCAAAGGAAAAATTAGTAGCTGCTGCACATGGCGATAGGTCAGAAAATGCAGAATATAAAGAAGCTTGTGCAAACTATAGAGAAAATGATAATAGAATTCAATATTTATTAACTATGATTTCAACAGCAACTTTAATAGATGACAAAAATGTAGATAAATCAATACTCGGAATTAATAGTAAAGCTAGAATTAAATTTATAGAGGATGAAGATGAAGCTATTGTAACATTAGTAACTACTATGGATTTAGACCCTAAAAATATGCGTATAAGTATAGAATCAGATTTAGGAAAAGCATTATTAGGCAAAAAAGCTCACGATATAGTTGAAGTTAATGCTCCAGGAGAAAAATATTCAATAGAAATATTAGAATTATTATAAGAGTAAACTTTGCATTTACTTAGGAGTTGTTCAATAACATCAAACTACTGATAAACACTTAATTCTAATATCCTAAAATTTTAATTATGTATAATTCTAATAAAAATGCTAAAAAACTTTGCACTTATTAAAATTATACATAATCCATAAATCTATATTTAGTGTATGTCTATCTGCTACTGCAGTATAAAAATCCTTTTTCAAGGTCTGTAATATGTTACACTCTTCTCTTCATTATTATTCCTCACTCCATCGGTACTATGATGTAATCTGACTACTCACTACCTTTGGTATACCTAAGGAATTTTGGCGAACAAATTGTTCACCTTGCTACCACTCTATTATTTAAAATATATTTTATCTCATATGAATCTAAATTTCCATAACGTTCTATGTTTATTAGTAAAGCTCAATATACTTCACTTTTATTGTGGCAATTTTATACCATTATTCATAAGCCACTCTTTTCTTCCTTCATAATCAGTAATCCCGAATCAACTTTATCTCCAAACTCCTTAGAATCATCTTTATAATTTCTAAAAAAAGATCTCACTAAACATTTATTTAGTGAGATGCTTATACTTGGTAATCTACTGGTACTCAGAAGTGGTACGAAATGAGCTTGATACTGAGATTTCTATTTTATAATACTTTGAGTTAGCTGTACGTCAATGAAAAATAATTTTTATTTTCAGTTATATTGAACAAGGTTTTCTTGTTTAACCTCAGAATCTATTTATTTAATTAAGAGTTTTATAAATTACAATTATATATATTGGAGAATAATCTGAGCATAAACTTTATTTAATTGTAGCTTTCCAGGAATCTACATATTCTTCTATTATTTTATGAAGTGCTTCACCGATTTTCGAATAAGCTTCATCATTAAGATTTGCTAGAGATATTCTGATAGACCACTCTGGACCTTGGAAACCACCTCCACTTAATAATACTATAGATGATTCTTCAGCTAATCGGTATAGAATATCTACTGGCTTACATTTATTTTGCAAATACTTTCCAAATTCATCCCCATAATAGCAACTAGACCATTCTAACAAATCAAATTCTGTGTAGTAGGCAGCATCATATGGATCCTTCCTTAAATCTAAACCTAGCCCTTTGAATAAAAGCTTTTGCCTACGTCTGCAAATATCCTTTGTCTGATTCTTATATTTATTTTCCTTATCAAGTAGGGCAAAAGCACAGAAAAAAGCCATTTGAACCTGTTGGGGCGTTGATAAGCCTGCTGTATGATTAAGAGCAACCTGACGGCTGTCCGCTACTATTCTGTCTATAAAGGCTATGTCATCCGGATGAATAGAAAGTGCTCCATAGCGCTGCCTGAGCTCAATCTTTTTATCCTCTTGCAGTTCTTTTAACAATTTATCAAAAATATTTTCTTCCTGAAGTACTATGGTTCCTAAACGCCAACCCGTTACTCCAAAATATTTTGAAAATGAATAAACACCTATTGTATTATAAGGTAAGTCAGCCATCAGTGAACGAAAGTTGTCAACAAAAGTGCTATATACATCATCAGAAATAATCATTAGGTTTGGGTTACAGCTTTCTACTATATGTACTAATTGTTTAACTGAATCAGGTTTAATTGCAACAGAAGGAGGATTGCTAGGATTAACAACAAACAGAGCCTTTATGCTAGAATTCTTAAGTTTATTAAGTTCACATTCAGGATATTGCCACGTATGAGTTCCATCGCTTGTTAGCTCTATTGCATTAATATATACAACCTCAAAATTATAACGAGGCAAGTGTGGTATTTCAAGATAAGGTGTAAAAACCGGAACCATCAGTGCTATTTTATCTCCTGGTGCTAACAGTTCGTTTGCTATTAAACTATCGAATATATAGCACATTGCTGCAGTAGCACCCTCTACAGCAAAAATATTAAATCTACCAACAGGAGGTTTGTTATAGCAGAGCTCTTGAACAAGATATTCATGAACAATGCTTTCGATATGAATCAGCATTCTATCTGGTACTGGATAATTATCACCAATAATTGCATCAGCTAGCTCAAATACCCACCTATCAGCATCAAAACCTTGATACTTAATTCCATAATTAATTATATTTGTTAAAAGCATTGTTCCTGGCATATTCTTATGTTTTTTTAAATAGGCGTAAAGGCGTTCAGCAATTCCTTCTTTTCTTGGCATACCAGCCAAATCACCATCATTCCAAACTCTTCTTGTCTCTTCTACTGCAAAAATACCAAAGTTAAAAAAAGCCTCTCTAGGTGTTGCTGCTATCCAATTGGGATTTCCTCTGCCTGCATCCAATAGTGTATGAGCACTCTTCTCTCGTTGCCCTTCTGCGAGGTTAATTAATTTATTTTTAAATTCAAATGGGCTAATCTTACCATAAATTTTTTCTATTTCTTGACGTTGAACATTATGAATATCCATAAATAGTACTCCTTATCTAAGTTATATATAAATATTATTTATAGTGTTAGATAAATTTTAATAATTTATTCGTATTGAGTACTAAAATGTTTAAAGAAAGATTTTCAATAATCTTTCTGGGAGGCACTTCTGTGGATAAAGTTTGAAAAGAAGCACACCTAAAGCGTACAAATACCCCTAAGGCCAAGTGATTGTCAGAGGCAAGCACTATCTGTTTCCTAAATTCAAAGAATTTAGGTTTCTACTAAAATAAAAATGCCAATTACCATAAATTTTTATTTATAGTTATAGTTATCAGCATTTTTGGCATTATACTTATTCAAGTTTACAATATAACACATCATTCTTGCATATTTTTTAAATCATTAACGTCCAATTGTTTTACTGACATTAGCTTTTTTCCATATTATTTAAAGCTCTCAAATCCTTTCATACAGTTCCATGTTTTATGCTTAATTTTTCTGTAATTTCATTTTTGGTATACCATTTCATAAAGTTTTCTAACTTTTCAATCCTATTCTAATTGCAAAGCATTTGTTATTTATCTATATTTTCATATCCACTAGAATCACAGTTAAAATGTCCCCAACCTTCTGCCAATGCCTTGCTAGTTAATTCTAAGATATCTGAGACAGATGGAATACAGGTTTCTCCACTTGAACCTTGTAAACTTCCATCAGGTCCACGCCAAATAAATCTGTAAACATTTTTCTCTGTTTCATCTTCATATTCATAAAGGCAATATTGAAAACATAAGTTCCAATTGTCTTTAACACCTTGTGATGTTTCATGTAAAATTACAACCCTATTTTGTACCATATGAATTACCTGCTTTCTAAAATAATATTTTATAATTAACTAATACACTATATCTTATGATTGGATATGCTAAAAAATGAAAATAAATTATATAAAGCATGAAATCATTAACTATTAAACATATTCAATACTCTCATGGTATTTAAGCTTATCCAATCTTTCTTCTGCTATCTCAAAATACTCCTTTTCTTTTTCAAATCCAATAAAATTTCTTTTATTTTTTATTGCTGCTATTGCAGTAGTTCCACCACCAATACATCCATCAAAAATAATGCTTCTTTCATTATCTTTATTAAATTCATTAGTATATGTTAGTATTAACCATTCAAATAATTCAGTTGGCTTAGATTTTGGATGTTTTCCTTCAATGTTTTTATTATTCGGTTTAGAGCATTCAAAAAAATTATATTCTGCTTTTTGATGTATTCCACGGGCATCAATATGCTTACCATTCTGATTATTAAATATAGCATTTGATCCTTTTCTATTCCAAATAAAGAATTCATAAGGTTGTAGCGCCATTTTATCCATATTATCAATTTGGGGATTAGTTTTTTTCCATACACCTATTCTTGGCTGACCCTTTAAATGTAAGAGTTTTTGCTCTATTAAACTATCTAAAAGATATAACTGTTGCCATGGTGACCAAACTATAATACTTCCTGATGGTTTTAATATTCTGCAACATTCTTCAATATATGTTTTTATATCAAATTCCTTATCCCATTCTAATTTATTAGGGTCCTCCCAAGTCGAATTCCCATCTGCTTTGTTATAATCTTTTAGATTTGTCTTTTTGTTTATGTTATTTGGTATATCTGTTAATATCATATCTATACTTTCATCTTTAATATTACATATTTTTTCTTTATAGTCGCAGTTATAAATTTTATTAGCTTCTAAACCAATATCCAATTAAATCAACTCCTATTTTATTATTTAACTATTAACTATATATTCTGTTATATATAACAATATTCAGTTTAATTTTTTATTTCTGCAAAATCCAACCTCAATAGCATCTCTCATGTGTTCTATACATTTCTAATAAAAATATATGGTCTCGTTAAAAACCATCTATTTTTTTGTATACTATTTATTTATCACTATATTGCACTTATTTTTTCATTAAAAGTTCTTGGTTGCACTTAAAAAGTTCTTAATTGCACTTCGTGCTTTTTCATATGTGCGCACTTTTTCATATGTGAAAAGATCTTGGTTGTGCTTCGCACTTTTTTCATATGTGAAAAGATCTTGGTTGTGCTTCGCACTTTTTTCATATGTGCATGTTTTTAGATGGAAATCAAGCTAATAGTGAAGTTCTTATACTTAGTAATTTACTGGTACTCAGAGGTGGTACGAAGAACTTGCGACTGAGGTTTCTCATTCTAATTACTATGCAGTATATATAAATACAGCTTCAATATCTGCAGTTATTTTATTTTCTCCAGCTTCAATAGGTGTAGCTCCATTTGCATATTTAAGAGTCATTACTAATGGAGTAATGTTCCCCTTATCCTGCTCATTTATTTGTATTGGTATAATATTTAATTTTACTTTAAGTTCATTAGCCATAACACTAGCCTTATTTTGAGCATCTTCAACAGCAAACCTTAATGCTTCGTAATAATGCTTTGTTGCATCTGAAATAATAAAATTAACACCACTTACAGTATTTGCACCATTTTTTACTGCAGTATCAATTATTTCACCTGCAGAATTAATATTTCTAATAAGAACTTTTAAATCATTACTTACTTCATATCCCCTAAAAACTTGTCTTCCATTAATGTAATCATAATTAGCTTTAATATTATAATTTTCAGTTTGTATATATTTAGGTAATGCGCCTAATTCATTTATACTATTTATAACTTGCTGAGTTATTTTAGTATTTTCCTCTTGTGCTACTTCTAATTGTATATTTTCTGTTATAACACCAATTACAACCTCTGCTGTATCTGGTTTTACACTTACTGTACCTTTTCCAAAAACTTTAAATCTATTACCACATTTAGTGCTGACATAATCATCTAAGCTATAATTATCACTATCTACTAATCGATACATGATTTTCGTCCCTTCAAAAGAATATTTCTTAACTACTTCATAATATGATTTGTTCTGCAAAATGTCTCAGAGTTATAGCTAATATCTTAACTCATCTAACTTATCATTTTTTCATTTCTTCTTCAAAGAATCAGTTAACAAGTTTTCAATCTGTTGCAAAAAATCAATAATATCACAAATTATAATTGATCTTTTGCTCATTCTTAAATTTAATTTATCTAACTTATCACCAAAAGAAGCTACAAGTTCAGTAACTGAGTCAACACCTGTTGCTGCTCCATTAATCTCTGAGCTTGTACGTTCGATTCCTGTAATTATATGTTTGCTAAACTCTTTTACTTCATCAGTACCATCAGTTGCCTGTTTGAAATCTTTTTGAACATTCTGTGCATATTCAAAAGTATCGCTAATTCTGTTGTTGATTCTAATGACCAGGTAGATAATATACTTACTAATGCAAAAATGCCCAAATTTATATTTAAATTTGCTGGAAATGCTGAGTTCTATTTTCATTTTTCACAAGCTCCAATCCCTTAATACTTATAATATTATTTCACAACTTTTTCTATATCAACGCAAACATACATTCTTATATTTATGAACAAAACACAAATAAACTTAAAATATTATAGAGAGCTTAAAGGAATATCGCAAAAAGAATTAGCAAAAGTTTTAGAAATTACTCAAAAGTATATTTCTAAAGTAGAAAACCCTATTGAATCACCTACTGTTAGAATGATATCTAGGTTTACTGATGCTCTTGAAATTTGCCCTCGTCTGCTATTACCTTGTATAATAGAATGTAAAGATAAAAATAATTATGTATGTGAGGTGATAATAAATGAAAGCAGCTATTTACTCACGTAAAAGTAAGTTTACTGAGGAAGGCGACTCAATAGAAAACCAAAAAAATATGTGTATTCACTATCTTAAAAATATCTTAAATATAGATGATTATGAGATATACGAAGATGAAGGCTTTTCTGGTGGAAATACTAATAGACCAAAATTCCAAAAGTTAATAAAAGATATTAAAAGCAAGAAATTTACTACTTTAATTTGCTATAGACTTGATAGAATATCCCGTAATGTTGCTGATTTTACTAATACATTAGAAACATTAAATAAATACGAAGTAGCCTTTATTAGCATTAAAGAACAATTTGACACATCTACTGCTATGGGTAGAGCTATGATGAATGTATCTGCTACATTTGCACAACTTGAAAGAGAAACTATTGCAGAACGTATAAAAGATAATTTAAGAGAATTATCTAAAACTGGAAGATGGCTTGGTGGTCCCCCACCATTAGGATACAAATCTATAGAAGTTGAAAATAATGATGTTAGTGGTAAAAGTAGAAAAAAACATATTCTAGAAATTAATGAAGATGAAATTAACATTCCTAAAATGGTATTCGAATTATTTATTAGACACAAAAGTTTCCAAAAAGTTAGTAGACTATTAGAAGATCAAGGAATCTATAGTAGAAAAGGTTCTGTATTTTCTAGAGAATTAGTTAAACAAACTATAAATAATCCTGTTTACTGTATTGCTGATAAAAAGCTCATGGATTATTTTAAAAGTAATGGTGCTGAAATACATGGAATTCACAATATAAATGGTTCTAATGGTATTATGCCTTATAACAGACGTAAAGATAATGGAAGTTTTAATACTATTGATAATTGGATTATCTCTATAGGTGAACATGAAGGTATTATAGATAGTGATACATGGATTAAATGCCAACAAATCAACAAATCAATAAAAGAAAAGTCAAGTAATAGACAATGTACTAGCCAAGAAGCTCTACTTAGTGGATTAGTTGTATGTGCTAAATGTGGTTCAAGTATGGCTCCACGCCAAAATAAAAGTGATAAGTATCATTATAGATACTATTCTTGCAATTTACGAAATAATGCTGCTGCTAGATGTAGCAATGATGCTTTAAATGCCTATGATGCTGAAGATTATGTTGTAAAAAGATTAAAAGAGCTTACACCACAAGATATTATTAAAAATTATAAAGAAATGCAAAAAAGCCAATATATAAAGATAGATAATGAAAATATAATAAATGAACATTTAAAAGAAATTGAAACTAATAAAAAAGCAATAAGCAATTTAGTAATGAAAATGGTATACTTAGAAAATGATATGACTATACTGGAACCATTTAAATTAGAAATAAAAAGACTTACTGATAAAAATATCGAACTTAAGAATCTAATTGAGGATCTTAAATTAAAAAATGGTAAAATTATTGATACATTTGAATCACTAGATGAAATTTTGGAAATTCTTGATAATTTTAATAAGTTTTATGATTTTTTAGAATTGTTTGAAGATAAAAAAATTTTAATAGGAAGTTTAATTAAATTTATTACTTGGGATTCTGAAACTAGAAAAATAGATTTAATATTGATAGGCTCAGACAAGTATCGTCCTAACACAATTGTTTTGCCCTTAGAGGATAGGAGCAGAAGAAATGGCTCATGTTGAAATGATTGCAACCATGGTACACCAACTTATGGAAAATGCAACTATTGATGAACTAAAAAAAGCTGGTCTTGGTGGAAATTATGCTGATCATAGAAAAGCACTGTTTTACACAGATGCAACTGGAAACCCTTGTCCTATAAAACTGCGACATTTTGAAAAGAATACACAATTAGTATTAAATCTTCCCAACTATCTATCCTTGAAGACAATACAGATGTAAAAATTGTTCATTATTGGTTAAAACATCATAGAACGTTAAAAACATTCTCAAGATGATTTGGCTATTAAGGTTGGTTTTAAATCAGGAACTTGTATTAAAGATATAGAAATGAATAGAAAATATCCTGGTAGAGAAATGTCCCAAAGTTTATCTCAATATTTTAATCTAAATACTAAATATTTTTATGATGAATATTTAGAAAATACTGATCAATTACATGAAAATTTAATTAACTATAAAAAATTGAAGCTACCAAAAGGAACTAGGGATACTATAACCCCTAGTTCTTATTTAAATCATTGGTAATTTGCTCTTGAGATAATTATAGTTTTTTTTATTTGAAGATTATTATCTTCCCATGAACCTACTCTTGCTACCATCTCATCTGTATTTATTCTTTTTTCATTTTTATTCTTTTCATATATAAATAGATTTGTATATTGATGTTTTTCCAATACCATTTACACCTGCAAATATAGTATAAGTAGCCATTAATCGTTACCTAAAGAAAAACTAGCTAATGAATTTAGGCCTTTAATACTTAACATTTCAAAAAGAACTTTCATACATGTTATGAACCTATTGTATTTGTTATAGCTATACTAAGATTTATTTCTGCACTAGCTAGGTTTTGACATAGTTTAGTTTACATAATAATTATTATATTAAATAATGCAAAGATGTGTTATATATATTATATAATTATCTGACCTTTGTTAGAGATATAATGGCCTTGGATGCAAAACCTAACTTACTGCCTTGAGAAATTGGAGCGTAGCTCCAATCATATTTTCAAATGTCCATGCCCTTTAGAGCTTGGATGTTTTCCTTATTTATTGTATATCTTTATAGATTCTTTTTTAGTCTACTCTATAGGGCATTTTTTAGTATAAATTTTTAACCTTTCATCATACTTACAAAAATATTTTTCTCCTTTATTTCTTTGAATTCCTTCACTCTTTCCAAGGACTAAGAAACCATTATTATCCAAAGAATTATGGAAGTTTTTTAGTATTTTCTTCTGCAGACTATCATTGAAATAAATAAATACATTTCTGCAAAGTATTAGATTAAATTCGTTTAAAGTTCCATTGCTAAGCAGGCTATGGTGGAAAAACAATATGTTTTTCATGAGCTCTGGTTTAACTTTTATGTAGCTTTTATTAATGTTAAAATATTTAATAAAACTTTTCTCTCCTAGTGCATTTCTATAATTACTTATGTCTTTATCTAATGTAGCTGTAGAATACATTCCGTTTTTTGCTTCTTCTATAACATAAGGATTAATATCTGTAGCATAAATTTGGGTTTTACTTAACATTCCAGCTTCTTCCAACATTACGGCCAAGGAATAAACTTCTTTCCCAATAGAACAACCTGCACACCAAATTTTAATATGATTATATGAATTTAAATATGGTAATATCTTGGTTTTAATTAAAGCAAACACATCAGGATCTCTAAAAAACTCCGTAGTATTTATTGAAAAATCAAGAAAAAGGTTATGAAAATTTTTTTCATTGTTTAAAACCGCATCTTTAAACAAATTAAAATTGCGGATGCCATCTTTTATCATAGCTACGTTTATACGTCTCATTATGCTATCTATTTGATATTCGGTATAATCATAGCCGTAGACAATACTTAGTTCATTTAAAAAGCTTTGAACTTCTTCTTTATTTAAAATTTGTATTTTATCAAGTGGATTTTTCGTAAATTTGTTTAGAGACCAATTTTCATTAGCATATTTACAGTTTATACCTAAGTTTTGAAGATATGAGTATAAATACCTCTGTAAAATAAAAACTGTACACTTCCCGAAATCTTGTAAATTAAAAAGTTTTTCCACAATAATCCGAGGAATTATATTAGCTTGTAAAAAAGTTATATTAATATTTTTCTTTTCTAACAAGTTTAACAGTTTTATTAGTTCCGCTTCATGTTTAGTTTCTTCAAATTCTCCAATAACAATTATTTTTGCTTCTACTTGTTTGTAAATTATTTGAAAGTTCACATTTTTCCTCCATTATTTTTCAGGCTTTATTTATCCAAGCCTTTACTAATGTTATAAGCACATCGTAATCAATTGGCTTAGAAATATAATCATTTGCTCCAGCTTCCATACACTTTTCTCTATCACCTTTTAGGGATTTTGCTGTGGTAGCTATAATTGGTATGCGTTTTATTGCATCAGTACTTCGTATAGCTTTAATTGCTTCATATCCATTCATAACAGGCATCATTATATCCATTAAAATCAAATCACAAACTTCATTTTCCAGCTTTTCCAGAGCAACTTTTCCATTTTCAGCTTCAATTATTTCTGCACCATACTCTTCTAAGGCAGCTGCAAGAACGAATATATTTCTTGGATCATCATCTACGATCAATATTTTTTTATTCTCCAGATTCAATGCACTATCCTTATTAATCTTAGAAGTAATAATATTTTTATATTCTTTGTCACTATTAACCCAATGAAGTATTAAAGTTAATTCATCCAACAGCCTTTCAAAAGAATTTGTAGTCTTAATAATTATGCTGTCTGCATATAACATTATCTCTTTTTCCTGCTCGTTACTTATATCCATACCTGTATAAATAATAACAGGTATACTTAAATTCTTTTGTTTTAATGACCTATTAATCTTTTTTAATAACTCAATTCCTTCTATGTCTGGCAATCCTAAGTCCAATACAATGCCATCAATTTCATTTTCTTCTATAAGCTTAAGCCCTTCAGTTCCATTATTAGATGTTAATGCTCTAAAGCCTATCCCCTCAGATATAGCTTTAATAGATTGAAGTAAACTTATATCATCTTCAATGATAAGTAGGCTTTTGTGTTTTTTATTTTTTATCTCTTTATATATGCCATTTACTATACTTTCTTGTTCACTACTAGTAGCTACTATCTCTTCCTCTTCATAAACAGCTTGTCCTTGAACTGTAAGAGGCAAATATAATGAGAAGGTGCTTCCCATGTCAGGCTCACTAATTACTTTTATTTTTCCCTTCATAAGCTCACTAAGTCTGTTGCTTATGGATAGTCCTAGTCCTGTACCACCATATTTTCTTGAGATAGATCCATCTGCTTGATGAAACTCATCAAAAATCATATCTAATTTATTTTTAGATATACCAATTCCCGTATCTATTACAGAAAACACCAAATTATTTTCCCACTCAGTATCCCTTTCAATTTTTAATTTTACAGAACCATTATCTGTGAATTTAAATGCATTAGATAAAAAGTTTTTCAACACCTGAGAAATTCTTTCTTGATCCCCATAGATACTATATTCAAACTTATCTTCACATATAAATTGAATATTTTTTTCTATTGCAGTTTCATTAAATAATTCGCTAAGTTCTTCAATAATCTCACTAGAATTAAAATGTTTATAATCTAAGTCTATTTTTCCTGCCTCAATTTTTGATAAATCTAAAATATCATTTATTAATCTAAGGAGATCCTGTCCTGCCTTATATATAACTTTAATTTTTTCCTGTTCATCTTGAATAGTAATATCTTTACGACTTTTTGTTAAAAGTTTAGATAATAATATAATAGAATTAAGCGGTGTCCTAAGCTCATGGGACATGTTGGCCAAGAACTGAGTTTTATATTTATTTGCCATTTCATAATCTTTTGATTTTGCCAAAATCTCTATTCTGGATTTTTCTAATTCTTCATTTTTGATTCTTAAGAGTCTTGCTTGCTCCTCAATATGCAATTGATTTTCCTCAAGCTGAGCATTAGTTTGCTGCATCTCTTCACTTTGCTGTTGAAGTATTTGCTGATGTTCTTCAAGCTGGGTATTAGTCTGCTGTAATTCTTCAGTTTGAACTTGAAGCTGTCTTTGCTGTTCTTCTAGCACTTCATTTGTATTTACTAACTGAATTGATACTTCTTGTGCTTCTTTTTTTGCTTTTTCACTTACTTCTAATAGTTGCTTAATTTGTTCATTTTGAATTGCAGAGTATAGATTTGTAGCAATTATATTACTTGCTGCTTCTATAAGTTTCTGTTTTAATTCATTAAAAGTTTCAAAGGATGATAACTCAATGACTCCGTAAAGTTCATTATCATAAATTAATGGAAAAGCATAAATATTAGAAGGAGCTTCATTTATAGTTCCAGTACAAATTGTGCCTTCTGATTTTCTTACATTTTTAAGAAGTATCGGCTGTTTTTCTAAAGCTACTTGTCCGACTATTCCCTCACCAAACTCATATGTATTAGATAATCTCTCTCTTTCTGTAAAAGCAAAAGAGGAATCTAAAGCAAGTTTATTTTCTTTATTATTATGTATATAAAATGTTCCATTTCCAACATCTAATGATCTAGACAAGAAATTTATTGCCTTTTGGGTCAATTCTTTTACAGAATTATTACCTGCCATTTGTTCATTTAAAGAATTTCTAATATCATTTATCCAAAATTCATTCTTTAATTTATTTATTACTTTATTATAGCTTTTAGCCATTTCTCCAAGTTCATTATTTTGAGTGACCTGATATTCTTCTAAATCCCCTGAATTAGATGTTTTAATCATATGTTCTTTTAATTTATTAATAGGAATTATTATACTCATTATCATCGTTATAAATGCTAATGTCAGTATACTAATTAAAATTACTAAAGTTATAATTAAGGTTATTTTCGCTGAACCTTGCAGTTTATTTGATTCTTGTATTAAACTGATTTGATTATCTGAAGAAGTTAAATATATATTATTAATATCAAGCTCAAGCTGATCAATAAAATCTGAACTTATTCCTTTAGATATATCTATTGCATCATCTTTTTTACCTGCTTCCACATCTTTAATAATTTTCTCCCTTTGCGGCTTCCACCATTTGGAAAAAAGGTCATTAGCATCCTGTAAATTTCTTTTAGTATTAGCATCAACAGAATTTTCATCTATAATATCTAAGTTTTTTTGCAAATCGACGTCATATTGAGAAACCTTGTTTATCTCACTTTGAATCTCATCACTACTTGATAATAAAATCACATCTTTAATTGAGCTATTGATTTTAACCAAATCTAATTTTGCATTCACTGCAGCATCGGAAACCTTTGATGATTGAGTATATAACTTTTGAGTTACTTGTGCCAAGTTATCAAGCTCTGTTAAAGCAAAGATGCCGAATCCAACAAATGTTGCAATGCAAATAAAAAATAATGTAAAAAATCTTTTTTTTATGCTAAAGTTTTTAAAAATATTCATAAATTCCTCCTTAAAAGTATGTGTGCTTTCTATGACTTCCTAATTCTAAAACAATATTAGTTATATCTTTAACTTTGAACTGTGTTTAATATTCTTTATTTTTCCATTTAGCTATGTATTGGTCCATATTTTCTGGAGTAACTAATTCACTTTGCAAAAGTATTGTTTTGTCTACATTTTCACCATTAGCTAATTTAATTGCAGTTTCTATAGCACATTGAGCCAGACCCAGTTCATCTTGGAATACTGTAACAGCTAATTTACCACTCTTTAAATAATCAAGAGCGTCAGGAGTAGCATCTATACCACCTACAGCTATCTTGCCAAGTTTTCCTGCTGATTCTATAGCCATTGCTGCGCCTATTGCCATTTCATCGCTGTTACAAGCTACAGCATCAATTTCTTGATCAGATTCGAGCAAATTTTCCATTAGAGCCATACTTCTAGCTCTATCATAATCAGCTGCTTGCTCCGCAACAATTTTTATGTCAGGATATTTTGCTATTACTTCATGGTAAGCTTCAGTTCTCAATCTCTGTGATTCCGTCCCCATCTTTCCCATGATAATTGCAACGTTACCCTTAAAATTTATTTTCTTTGCAAGGTATTCCATTTCCAATGTACCAAGCTGCTCTTGGTCTGAACCTATATAGCATGTTGAATCATTTTGGTTTACAGATGGTTCATTAAAGTTGATGATTGGAACTTTAGCTGCATTAGCTTTGTCAGTAATTGACTTCATTGCATCTGTATCAACTGGATTAAGAACTATAATATCTACTTTTTGGGATATTAAGTCTTCAACCTGTGATAATTGTACATTAGAATCTTTTTTTGCGTCAACGCATACCAATTCAACATTATTTAAAGATTTGGAATAATTCTTCATTTCATCAAGCATATAAGACCAGAATTTATCATTAAAATCAGCCATACAAACACCAATCTTAATCTTTTGGTTGACTTTTAATGTCTTCTTTGTTTCCTGTGCACATCCATTAAACAAATACATAATCATAACAGTAATAAGTACCATTGATAAAATTTTTTTCATCTTTTAGCTTACCTCCTTAAAAATATATATCAGAAAATTCCACATCAATTTTTGAAATTACATTACTGAAAATATTAGTAGAACCATTTTCAGGAATTTGATCATTGCTTATTTTTCTAATAGGAATTTCAACAATGAATTCACTTCCCTTTTTATATTCACTATTAACTCGTATAGTTCCATCATGCATTTCAACAAGAGACTTTACGAGATTAAGTCCAATACCGCTGCCCTCATTGCTCCTTGTAAGAAGATTGTCCACTTGTTTAAATCTTTCAAAGATCATATTTTTTTCATCCTCAGGAATTCCTATGCCTGAATCTTTGACTTTAATTTGAACTGAATCATTAATAGTAGCAATATTCACAAAGATATTTCCATCTTCAAGGGTAAATTTTATAGCATTAGATAAAAGATTTAAAATAATTCTTTCAATAGAATCTAAATCGCAAGCAAGTATTATCTCTTCAATATCCGTATCAAAAATTATTTTAATGTTTTTCAATTCTGCATATTCCACTACTGAGGTTACAATGGATTCCACTACCTCAACAATGTTACAATCTAATAAATTAAGAGAAAAGTTACTAGAATCTATCTTGGTAATATCTATTAAGTTATTAACTAGTCTTATAAGCCTATAGCAATTTTGAGTCTGAGTATTTAATTTTGTCTCTATTTTTTCTCTATCTAGAACTTTATCATTTTCAAGATAATATTTCGTTATTTGTGTTGCTCCAAGTAGAATATTTAAAGGAGTTCTAAGTTCATGAGATATATTGGCAAGAAACATATCTTTAGCCTCATTAGCTGCTTCTGCTATATCCTTTGCTCTTTTTAATTCTTCAGCCTGCTCTTGCAGACGTATATTCATTTTTCTTTCTTTTTCAATAAGTTTCAAATATACATTTATTCTGTTTATCATTAAAAAATCATCGATAGGCTTAGTAAGATAATCTACTGCACCTATTTCAAAACCTTTTTTCTTAAACTCCTCAGTTATACAAGCTGCAGTTAAAAACACGATGGGAATATGTTCTGTCTTTTTTCTACTTTTTATTATTTTTGCCAGTTCAAATCCATCCATCCCATTCTCCATATGTACATCTAAAATAATCAAATCTACTGAATGTTTTATGAGTTCATGTAATGCCTTTGTGGAAGTGTCTGCAAGGATAACCCTTGCATTTATATATTCTTCTATAAGGGCTCTTGCTGTGAATAAATTGCTGCGATTATCATCTACGACTAAAATTGTATATAAATTATTTGATACCATACTTGAATACCTCCCTTATACGTTTAATAATATCTAGCTATATTTTTATCAAACTAATTAATAATCATCTCCTATTTATCTGTTTTTTTACTTTTACCGATTAATTATATCACAAACTTATCTTATTATGAAATATTATGGTAATTATTATTCTACATCAAAAATTAAATTTCAATTATATAATTCTAAATTTCTGAAACATTGTAAATCTAAACAAAAAGGAAAATCTTAAACACATTTAGTCGATAGTTTCATTGATTGTGGTATATTTATACCTATAATTTGCTTTTCATTAACCTTAACTTTATCTATATCTATAGAATAATAATGATATATTGCAGCTCCTATAGCACAAGCATCCATAGGATTAGGTGCGATAATTATTCTATTTTCATTTAATTTCATTATTTCTAAAACCCGTTCTTTTATGTTTTTATATTGAGACATTCCTCCAGTCAAAAAAACATAATCAATTGAATTTACATCAATATTGTAATCTTTCAATGTTTTTATTATTGGCTCTTCTATGTTTTTATATCTTGATATTTGAGTTGAATCTTTTATCTTCACCTTAGGTTTAAAATATTGAGTTTTCATTTAGATATGTATTAAATAGAAACTCAGCTGCTCTTTCATCAAAATCAACACCACCAAGTTCTTCATATCTTCCAACACCCTTTTCCTTCAAAGAAATATTAATTCCATTTTGCTCAACATCTACAATACGTACATCACATGTACCACCACCTATATCAAATACAAGAATTCTCTTAGCACTAGAAAAATCTATTTCCCTATCACTTTCATCTTAAAGAGATAATTCATTTATATAAGATATTAATGCTGCTGTTGGTTCCGTAACTATCTTTATTTGTTCTTCTTTAAAGCCTGCTTTTTGTGCTGCAATTTTTGTATCTCTTATTTGGTCATTGGTAAATGAAGCTGGCACTGATATTGTCACTCCATCTATTTGTCTATTTGCAAATGTTTTTTCAGATTGCAATTTACATACTCTAAGAATTTCAGCAGCAACATCTCTAGCCTTAAACTAATACAAGCATTTATCTTATCAATGAAAAGATTTTCAGGATCATTTAAACATATCCCTTATACCTTTTAAATAAGCATTTTCTTCGTTAATCTTACTTTCCTTAGATAATTGATAATATTTACGTCCCTCTTCACTAAGTTTTTTCACATAATCTGCAATTTTCATTAACAAAATATTTTTCTCATATTTGACTCTTTCATATTCATTTTTTAATTCATTATATTTAGAATTCATATTCTTACATTCTGTGCCCTGATTACTTTGTTCTTTCAATTTCTCCTTAAGTATCTTACTACTTTCTAAAATGTACTCTAATAAATCATTAACTGTTTTCTCATTGTCCACTTTTTCAACAGTAACTATAGTTGTTTCTATAGAACTTTCTAATTTTTCTGTTGAAATAAATGTCTCAATCTCTGCTAATTTTTGTTTTATTAAATCTATTTTCCCTTTAAATAATTCGTTTATAATACTATAGTTAAACTCTTTTCTATAACATAAGTTTATTATGTTACTAAGTTTCTCTAGTTGTAGTATATTTAAATGATTTTTTAAATTACATTCACTTAATATACAATCAAATTTAAGTTTTACATCTTTAGATCTATTACTTTCATATTTATTTTCATTTATTAAAATCATTATTCTTAAATAACTTGATAATATATAGAGTTCTTCTTTTTTTATATTCTTTATTTCAAGGTATCCCTCATTATTTAAAAAATTATACTTTAAATTTTTAATTTCTAAACTAATATTGTTTTTATATTCTTTTTCTATATTCTCTAAAGAATATTTTTCAGTAGAAATGTATTTATTCCAATTGCTTCTAACTTTAGTTTCTAACGTTTGCTTTTCTTCATTTAAAGCTGCTTCTAATATAAGAATCTGGTTCATAAGACACCAAACTAAATAATCATACTTAAAAGGAAACTTACTTTCGTTACTTAGCTCATTTTCTCTCATCAATTAATTCCTCCATCTTTTCTTTTTTAATATTCTTTGTGTTTAATCCTTAACTTTTTTATTGTTTCTAGTAAACTCTATTTGTTACTATCACGTTACAATTATATTGAATTAATATAAATAATATACTTTAAAACATTTACATTTAATTGTTAAACTAATTTGAATTAATGAGTTTAACCGCTCAGACCTTTTTCTATGTCTTTAATCATATTCTCTCTTTTATCAAATAAAAGACGATATGTATCTTAATTTCAATACTTACCGCCTTTCCTAGGGAATTAAATGAAATCTATGCTAAACCAAATTCGATAAAAAATATTAGTTTAATAGCATATTTTAGGTAATTGTACCTGTAAATATTACACCTAGGAAGTATTTGCACGTCTTAGACGTGCTTGCTGTTAGATTTCAACTATACTATTTGCATAAGGTTTTGCTTTTTCTATTATATGTTGGTGACAAGTAAACAAAATCAATTGGAATTCCTTTAAATATCCCGCTATTAATAATAGCTGTATCTCTTCTGTTTTACATAATTTAAAAATATTCATAAAAGTCTTTTTAATTTCAGCTCTCCTAGACACTGCACTTCTTCCTAATGTTGTTAACTCTGCCCCTAAATGCACATCTGCACAATGTAATATCTTAACTTGTTTCACCTCCATAAACAATTTGTAATAGCATGGGGATACTTTTTATGAGTGCATATTTTTGACCTGGATAAAATCAGCAACCTCAGACCTTCGAACTTCGGAAAGACCCCAGAGGTCCAGTTAATTTCCAGATACAAGCCACATAATATTTTAGTGAATAACCTCAGTCGTAGGTTCCTTGCAAATTACTTCTGAGCACTAATAAATTACGAGTGAGGGAATTCTTCCCTCACAAATGGGTCAGTGCCTTGTGAAGAATTACTATGTACAAGTTGTTAAATTAAAATATTAACTAAAAAATTTTGACTACACCTATAGAAAATAATAGTATAATATACATATAAAGTATGATAATATAAGAAAGTTAATCTATTATATAAAAAATAATAATTATAGTGAAGAAGAAAACGAAATTAAGATTTGCATTGGAACAGACAAAATCCTAATTAAGTATTTTATACCTAACCATTATAACTTGCTTAACTTGACTACTGTCTGTCATATTAAAAACTAAAAAAGCTGCTACACTAATTTCTTAGCGCAACAACTCATATATTTTATTAGCTCTCCTTAGCTTTTTTTCTAGTTAATCTAAAAAAAGTTAAGATAGCTCCCACAAAACTTATTATTCCAGCCGCTATATATACAGTTCTCATACCATATATGAAGACATCATTTCTTCCTGCTACATAATCTGTAACACGATATCCAATTTTAGAACTCATCATACTATATAAAAGTGTTGTAGCTAAAGCTATTCCACATACCATTCCTAGATTTCTTACTAGTGCATTAACACTTCCTGCAATTCCTAGTTTATCTTTTGGTACTGTTGACATTATCAATGAATTATTAGGCGATTGAAATAACCCCATACCAATAGACATAATTCCAATAAATATTATCATACTTAGTAAAGTTGAATCTACATTTAAAATAGACATTAATATTAATCCTAAGCTTATAAGCATTAAGCCTATAAAGGTTAAAACTTCCGAACCAATCTTATCTGATAAGTCTCCACTAACTGGTGCTACCACAGTTAAAATCAAAGGATAAACCATAAGTACTAATCCAGTATGTTGTGGTGTATAGTTCATTACATCTTGAAGGTAAAAAGGTAGAATAATATTATTGCAAAATATTGCTACAAAGGTTATAAATCCACAAAATATACTTAAAGAAAACAACTTATTACTAAATATTTGTAACTGTAATAATGGATTTTCTTTTTTCTTTTCCACTAAAATAAATGCTATAAAAGAAATAATTGCAACAATAAAGCCTAATAAAATTATTGGATTTGTAAAACCACGATTTAATCCTTCATCTATAGCACCGAAAAGTGGAACTATAGTAAGCATAAATAGTACAGCGCCTATGGCATCCATCTTTCCCTGTACTGTTTTGTGACCTTTAGGTAATAACTTACAGGCATAAAATAAAGCTATTATACCTATAGGCACATTTATTAAAAATATAAATTCCCAGCTGGCTACACCTACTATAAGTCCACCAAGGCCTGGTCCTACTAAAGAGCCCAAGGCTACAGAAGTTCCTAAAAGTCCAAGTGCTTTTCCTCTTTCATTTTGAGGAAATGTCTCTGTAATAATACCTTGATTATTAGCCATAGTTCCAGCAGCACCTATAGCTTGTACTACTCTTGCCATAATCAATATTGGAAAAGAACTTGTTATACCACATAACAACGATCCAAAGGTAAATAAACCCAATCCAAACTTAAACATCTTGGCTTTCCCAAGCATATCTCCGAGTCTTCCAAAAATTAATACTGTTCCAGCAATAACTATTAAATAACTTGTTGCCACTAATTGAATATTGGATGTTGTTACATTTAAAGCCTTAGTCATTTTAGGTAATGCTACATTTACAATACTACCATCTAAGGCTGACATAAATGTGAACATTAAAACTATAATTAATATAGACCATCTGCTTCTATCATTTTCCTTTACTTTTCTCACTTAAATTCCTCCTCTTCATTCTACGCCTCATCCTTTAACCTTTGGGTTCTAGCTAATATCTTTTTTAAAGAATTTGTAGTAATAAGCTTCTCTTCCTCTGTTAAATCTTCCGTTACTAAGTTCACCACAGTTTGGATATCTTCACGAAGTTTAGGTATAAGCTCCTTAGCTTTTGCTGTTAAATATAACTGATAAGCCCTGCTATCTCTTTCATCTTGTTTCTTATGTACGAAGTCTAGCTCTATAAGTTTTGTAATTGTTCTTGCTGACATTGCCTTATCATTGCCTACTTCTTTGCTTAACTTATTTTGGCTAATACCTTCATTTTTTTCTAAGGTAAATATGTACGAAATGGAGCCGCTACTTAATTCATATTTTTTTAAAACCTTATCTAAAAAAAATTGCGTGTTTCTAAAAATCTTACTATTGAGCATTATAAAATACCTAGTTTCCCTTTCCACAGCTTTTACCTCCTATTATTTTGATTGACTAGTCAACCTTATTATATTAATTTTATGTTGACTAGTCAACCTTTTTCCTTATATTTTAAGAGATGATTGTCACTCTTGAGGGTGGCAGAATGGACTACGCTTGCTATAAATAATAACTTGTTTTTTTTAGGAGAATTTAAAAATAATCTGAAAAGTAAGGTTTTTCTACTGGTATTAACTGTTCTAGAATTCGCAACATATAATATTCTGTTTGTATTCTTCCACATTCATATAAAAAAGTAGGACGCTTATATCCCATGAGCATAGTTGTTATTGTCTGAATATCCATTTCTACTAAATTAGCAGCATGAACATCATCAGTTTTTTCACAAACTGTTTCTTCATCATTCCAATAAACATTAAAAACTCCATTATTCCATTTAGCTATAGAATCATTTATTTTAAAGCTAAGTTTTAATTTTGGTAATTTAACTAAAAAAGTATATTTTAAAATAAATTCCTGTACATTTATAATCCTTGCCATAAAATATGGCTCGATGTTCTCAACCATCTCACTATCTTCAAATAAGAAAGCCATTGGTTCTCCAGAGTAATTATTACCTTTTACTTCTTTTACCATGGAATAATGTGCACTTATATAATTCCAAATTCCATTATGTGCTTCAGTATTTAAATAAACCATTTCTTTAATATAAAAGATATCATTTCTAATATTGTAAATCAGATAGCCAAGAGGCTTATGATTTTTACTATAATAAACTGCAGTAGTAATATCATCTCTATCCCAACGCCAATATTCATCCCAAGCTATTTCATCACGAATCATTGCTCCATGACGCTGCATAGAAAAATAATCATGTACATTTAAAAGATCCTCACACTTGAAATCTACACGTTCCATCATTCCTTCTACTTGCCTTTTTTTAGGAAGCTGAGAATCTTTTATTGCAAAAGTAATTTTATCAGAAATGATTTCCCAGCCATGCTTTCTATAAAGAGGAATTGAGTACGGATATAAAAAAGATATAAATTGTTCTTCTTCATACATATGCATAATAGCATGTTTGATCAGTGAGCAAATCAGCCCTTTGCCTGTATATTCAGGATAAGTAGCAACTCCAGTAACTCCACCCATCTTACCAATATTATCATGAATATTTACTTTCATAGAATATACTACAATCATTGAAGCTAGTTTGTCGCGGTAGAACCAACCAAGGACATAGGCATTTTTAAGAATAGGCATTTTCGCATGCATAATTTGCTCTTTTGTCCAGCCGGTAAGTAGAAGATCCTCCATTGTTATTTGAAATGCATAGCGTAATAGTCCATTAAATTGCTCTAAGTCATCCTCTGTTAGCTTTCTCATCTTAAAATTGCCATTTACTTCAATAAATTTTTCTGTATCTTCCATAAATCCTCCCTGCTCTATATGTAAAAAATTGTTTTTAAATATAAAAACAATAATTTTCATTAATAAAAAATACTTTAAAGATAAATACATCTACAGATATTATTTTGCCCATAAGATCAGCATCTATCATTCTACTCATAAAAATATAATAAAAAAAGATAGTCATATGACTATCTTTTTACAATTACCTCGCAACGTCCTACTCTGCCACACAGTCCCCTATGCAGTACTATCGGCGCTATAGACCTTAACTTTCCTGTTCAGAATGAGAAGGAGTTTTATCCTTTTCCAACTATTCCACCTTTTTTTCCTTTGCCTTTATCTTTATTATTAGGAAAACCAATTTCTGAAGCCGCCTCAGTTTTCATCCCATTTGAATCGATTCTTTTTTTAGACACTGAATTCCTGTTAGTTCCACTATTATTTAAAGACATGTGAATCTACCTCCCTTAATTATAATTTTGTTTTACAGTAATATATTAGCCACTATCATAAATTATAATCACCAGAAATGTTACCAAAAAGTAACACTAATAAATTGCACTAGCTAACAAAAAGGGTGGAACCATTTGAAGTTTTGTTTCAACCCTCAGGGGTCTTATCAAGACCCAAGGGACTGATTGTTTGTATCAAAAGTAAAAAATTCACTTTTGAATCCGTAGGAATGTTTTGCGCCTAAATTCAATTTCAATATATTGTTATAATAGTAAAAATTTTTGCCAACATTTCTTTTACGGTAACATTTAAAAGATAGAATATTCAAAATATTTAGAGTATGGTATAATAGAATAAAATATATAAAGGTGGTATGTTTTATGGAAAAATATGGAAATCATGAAATAATCGTAATACAGAATGATGAAAATCAATACCCATATAAGGCAATTGCAAGAATAGGTGATAAGGAAATAAAGCATAAGGGACAGAGTGAGTCCGAAGCAATTGATTTAGTTAAGCAAAGCATTAATAAGTTAGAATCAAAGCACATACTTTAGCTGTAGTATATGGAGATTCCAATAAATAAAAATTGGTATATTTAAAATATCAGGCATCGAATCTACATTAAAACCCTCGACCAATGTCGGGGGTTTTACCTCATAGCCATCAAGCTAAGGTATATGAATGCTTACCTTAGCTTATATTTTCTGTTTTTATGTTTACTGGAAATAATAACACTTCTATATTTTAACTAATTTGAAATTTATTAAGTATAATCATTATTTCAGTGCAAACTAATTAATCATACAACATTAAATGTATGATATTACTAATTATTAAGATTAATTACTGTTTTATACTACCAAATTTTCCAACTCATCTTCGCTTATTTTTACACTTTCTATTATTTCAAACGATGTTTTTTTACCTTTCTTTTTTGATTTGACACCATACTTCATGATTGACTCAATTATCTTACTTAAAAATCTTATAAGCACTATTTCTCCCTGGAATATTTTTTCTCTAAAGCCACTAAAAAATTCCTTTACAATACAAAAAGATTTCATTGGACTAATTTCCATTTTCCTTTCTTCGTAAAGGATTTTTTTGCCTGTGGATACGATTGAAGATGTAAGTAGTAGTGATATTAATCTAGCATATAAAAAGCACTGAAATCTTTCTAGCTTAACCTTTTTAACATCGTGTATTTTAAAAATAGATTTCCAAATTTTAAACATGAGTTCTACCTGCCATCTAAGAGAGTAAATGCCGTGAATCTGGTCTTTTGATGATATGGAGTTTGGAATGTTAGTAATATAAATATTAATGCCATTCCAAAAAATATTTTTATCAGAGAGTGCCTTTTTGCCCTTTTTAACATCTTTAAGAAACTTTTTTTCTCTATTTAGCTTGCATTCTTGTGTTAATTTAGTTAAAATCAACTTGGTTTTGAGTTTATCTTTTCCAATGTAGATATCTGAGATTTCAATAGTTTCGCCTTCTGCTAAAGGTTCGGCTATTTCTTGGATATCTACTTTTTTATATATAGAGCTTTTTTTAATCTTACCTTTAGCATTTATTTCTGGATTATCATTTTTAATATATATTGCTGATGTACTTTTTAGCTTTGATATATAGTAGGCTCCTGAGTTTTCTAAAATATTTATGTGCTCTAAATTAAAATAACCTAAATCCTTTAAATGCAATTCTTTTTCTTCAATGCTTTTTTCCAATGCAGGCAGATAGTCTGCATCATTGGATACTGCTTCTGATATATCACAGTTAATAAAACTTCCTGTAAGCAGATCAAGTTGTAATTGAACTTTTACTGCCGCATCTGATGCACTTCCGCCACTACCTCGGTAGGTCGTTTTCAAATGCTCCGGCAAAATTATAGTCGTTGAGTCTACTACTTTTATAGCTTTAAAATGAGATTTTAATAAAGATTCTTCATCTCTTAAAATTGTATTTTGTTTTTTGAACATTTCATTAAATATAGATTTTAAAAATTCTACTGATTTTTTATTAAAACGTTGGTCTAATGCTTGCGGAGATATAGTTATATTCTCTCTTGACTCTAATCTAGATCTTAATTGTAATAAGCTTGACCTACATAAGTCTTCGCCTCCGAATAGACATAGAGATAAGAAGATTTCGGGTGTTATTTTGCTTTTTCTTTTCATAAATTTGGTTTTCAATGCAACCTTTTCTACAACTTCGATTAAGTATAGTTCCTTTAGTGATTTCAACAATTGTTTTATCCTTTTGTTCATAATATTCATTCCTCTCAGTTTACTTATCATAGTTTTTTTATAATTAATATACATAAAAGTTATATATATACTTATTATATAATATTTAATATATAGTCAAAAAACAAAGAGTGGACTAAATTCCTGTATTAGGAATTAATCCACTCTTTATTTTTCTATTTAGTATTTATCACCTATTTGATAGATTTGAGAACTTTTACATTAATTGGTTTTGTTAGCTTGATGGCTATGGGTTTTACCTTAGAAATAGAAAAGTTACACTGGTACTTATGGTAGGGTTCACCGTACCATAATCTAAAAGTCAACACTTCTCCATTGCAAATTTTCATAGGTGAAATGATCTTAATTGCGCTTCGCGCTTTCTTTATAGGCAAAATGATTTTGATTGCCTTATTCCTTTCTCAAAATATCTAATCTATGTCCGCTTGCTCCCAACAAATCTGGTCTTTCACACGTGGAAAAATGATAATTAAGAAAAAGTTGAAATGTATCTTCATCCATAGCATTCAAAACAGGGCGCATATAATTAGCTGGTCCATCTGCTGCAAATGATACATTGGTCCAAACACCAACGTCATGTCAAAAGTATTTTCTGAAAATTTTGATAAATCTAATGCTGTTCCCTGCATTGCTTTTACTGTACTTCCTTTTGACTTTAAAATACCTAGATTGTGCTTCACAAGTTCAATTGCAGCAACATCATATCCTTCATTGGCTAATTGTACAGAATATCTCCCTGTCCCTGCACCAACATCTAAGATTTTTGTGTTCTCATTATTTTCTAGATACTCATGAATATACTTCATGGAAGTTAAAAACTCAACCTGTGCATATTTTCTTGTTAATCTTTTGTCCTCACAAAACTTATTGTAATATTTTTCCAACTCCATTGTCATCTTCTTATGTTCCTCATTTATTATATATTTGAAATTATTGAATACAAAAAGCGTTCTTTGTACACTTCAACTCCCATAGTCTTCACTCTAGGGAGCAAAGCAACGCTTTTTCTACGCCAGGTACTGACTTTTTCTTTTAAATGAAAATCTTCACATAAATCAGTTAAAGAATATTCCACATGAGGTGGAATTTTATTATACTCTACTCTTTTTACAAGCCCATGTTCTTCTAGAGCCTGCAGAGAACGAGTAAGCATAATATTAGTGATTCCGGGTATACTTCTTTTAAGTTGATTATATCTCACACTTTTTTCATTTGATAGTATCCATATGATAGGTATCCTCCACTTACCACCAATGATTTCGAGAGCATGTACAACAGGACAATCTTCTGAATAAATATGTTTTGATTCTTTTAATTTATCTTCCACTCGTAATTACTCCAACTCTAAGGCACAAAAATGTGCGTACTTGATATTTTGTATCCATATCAATATACTAATAACATACCAAATTATTGGTTGTGTGTAAATAAATAATTCAATAGGAGTGTGGATATTTTGAAAAAGTTATTCTCAGAATTTAATATTAAAAATGTAAAAATTAAGAATCGTATTTGTATTCCTCCAATGGTAGTTCCATTTGCTCATGATGGCTATGTGGCACCTAAAAATGTTGAACGTTATAGAAAATTAGCACAGGGCGGAGCTGGACTTATAATTCAAGAAGCTACATGTGTTAATAGTAATGGATTATTATCTCCAAAACAAATTGGAATATGGAGCGATGATCAAATAGAAGGATTAAAAAGTATAGTTGATGCAGTTCACAAAGAAGACTGTGCAATATTTGTTCAAATTCATCATGCAGGAGTTACTAGCATATCAGAAAACCCATTATGTCCAAGTCCATATGAATATAATAATTATGGCAAAAGCGTTGTTGGACGTGAAATGACTATAGAAAATATAAAATCTATACAAAATGATTTTATTGAGGCTGCAAGAAGAGCTTATGAAGCAGGATATGATGGTATTGAACTACATGGATGCCATGGATATTTAATAAGTCAATTTTTAAATAAAAAAGTAAATAAGAGAACTGATGAATATGGCCAAACTCCCGAAAAATTTGTAGTAGAAATACTAGAGGGTATTAGAAAAGTAACACCAGAAGAATTTGTAGTTGGAATCCGTTTAGGAGGCTTTGAACCAACCATAGAAGATGGATTACATTATGCTAAAGTATTAGAGAAAGATGCAGATTTCTTTGATGTTTCTTATGGATTTTTTAATGAGCAAGAAATACATGTAAGTGAAGAATATAAATACTCTAATGCTGTTTATGCCGCTGAAAAGATTAAGGCAGAAGTTTCAATCCCTGTATTTGCAGTTTACGGAATCAATTCACCAGAGCTTGCAGAAGAAATATTAAATGACACAAAGGTAGACCTTGTTGATATTGCAAGAGGTGCTCTTATCAATCCTAATTGGGCAAATGATGCTAAAGAAGGCAAAGATACTGGTAAATGCTTAAGCTGTCCAAAATGTATGTGGTTTGGTCAATCTGAGGTTTGTGCAGGAAAAGTTATATTTGAGAGAAATAATACACAAAAATAATATATAAGTAAATTATACTTTGCGTATAACTTACAAAAAAAATTACCTAGCATAATTCATTTATAGAATATATGCTAGGTACCTTGTAATTTAATTATCATTTTCTGTATTTCTGTCAACTTTCTAAATTCTAATGCTATAATTCTTAATCTCTCTAAAAATTAATATAAGTTATTAATTTAAAAATCCCAACTCATAAATGAGAGACCTAAGCTTATTTTCTATGTTGAGAATCTACCACATCTATTACAAAATTTACTTTTACAACTTATAGGCTATCTATTTTCTGTGAAACATGCCATCAAAAAATATTTTATCCTTTAGAATTGTTATATTAGTTCCATACTCATTAGTAATTTTTTCAGATTTCCCTCCACTAACTGGAATTTTATAAAGATTTTCATTGTCTGAATAATTTACATAATAAACATAATCATGACTTGTATTTATAAATGTAGCTTCGTTATTAGATAATTTTGCTTTCCCAGTTCCATCTCCATTTATTTTATATAACTTATTGTTATCTGACTTATTACTATAGAATACAGTACCTTCGCATACAGTCATAAATAAAGTTTCATCATCACAAATTTTTGTATTCTCACTGCCATCTAATTTTATTCTGTAGATTTTATATCCATCAGATATATTTGTGTAATAAATCCATTCATTACTTACAGTCATATCTTCTGTGCTACTAAAATTAAGCTTTATTCTGCAAGTACCATCTAAGGATATCTTGTATATATTATTTAAATCAATTGAATGGGAATTAGTTCTTTTAACATAATATATCCAATTTCCCTCTACAAACATATTACCTGTTGCCTCATTTGCTATACATGTGTTTTCTGTTCCATCTTTTTTAACTTTATTTATACTATGATGAAAAGGATCCTTCCAATTGCTATAATAAATCCAGTCATCTACAAGATTAAGATTCCATACTCTATTTGGAATTACTTGTGTATTATAGCTTAAGTCGCATAAATCCTTCCTAGGCGGATCATTTTTCTTTATTTTATATAAATAATCAGGAGCTGCTCCATAAACATCTCCAACTCTGTTTATATAATATATATAATCATTATCTTCTACAGCCATTCCATCGTTTACAATATTACCTGATGAATTAGAAACCTTCGAATCATCATTTTTAGGAGCATTTGAACTGTTATAGCAGGTAAAATTAATATTATATATTTTGTCATAAGCACCATATGAGTTTTGATCTATTCCATTAGATGAAGATTTCTTTACAAAAATCATAACTTTGTAATTATCTTCAGTTAGCGGCTGACTATCTTCTATAATAAACTCATTGTATGCAGGCATGGCATTTGAATATCCATTAGTTAATTCTGTGTATCCTTTATCGTCACCCTTAGCCATAAACACTCTATATTGCACTGGATCATAATTACCATAGTCTGAATAATCTCCGTCATACTTGGAGGTCATATTAATTTTAACTGTGTCACCACTTATAACTGGATAATGGTCAATTCCTGCATATTCAACATATGGATTTTGATTTTCAACTGCTAAGCCTGAAACAGTGCCTAAATCTATATGTGCAAAATCTGTTCCCGATGTATCAGCTTTTGCACTCGTGTTATATGATATAAGAATTAATGCTACAATAGTAGTAACCGAAAAAAATCTATTAATAACCTTTATTGACCTCATATATATCCACCCCTCATTCATTAAATATCTATACATTAATATATTTATTTACAGCTCTAAGTGATGCATCTGCAACTTTCTGACTGTTAATTCTATGCATCATCATCTTTGTATCACCATCATCACACTCAACAGTAGTTTCCATAAGCACTGCCGGGCACCATGCTGACGATAAAACTGCAAGATTTGGTCTATCCTGAAGTGGATATGTATTAGTTTTTATAGTACTAGATACTTCCCTCATAAGTATAGTAGCAAATTCTCTTCCTGGTTTTGGTGCAGTTGAATTATATAGTACCGTAGTTCCTCTAAACATATAAACAGATTGCATATTTACATCTAGTGGAAGTGAATTATTGTGTATACAGAAAAATAAATCTGCATTTAAAAGATTTGCTGGATCTGTTCTATCCAATAATCCTACATTACTATCATCATCTCTGGATATATATATACGATAGCCTGCTTTTTCAAGATTTTCTTTTACTCTTTTAGATATATCCAAATTTAATTGCTTTTCATAAGTAAAATTAGCTGTTGTTCCAAGCTCTGAGCCCCCATGACCAGGATCAATAATTATTATTTTAGAATTATCTTTAACTTTTTCTTTAAAAGTAACATCTATAAAGGTTTTAAATTCATATTTATTGTCTCCTAATGGAGAATATCTTCTTTTTACTGCATTGATTTTAATATCTATTTTTCCAGAAGTCTCAATATCAATTTTTACTGTATTACTATCAAATTTCTCTAGCCTTATATCCTTTATATACTTATTATCTTTCAAAATTGAACTAAAGTTATCAGCTGCACCAGTAACATTAACTTGTGAAATAGTTATTTCAACCTTATTACCATTAATGGATTCAGAATACTTGGGCTCTACTGTATATTTTCTAATATCTCCCGCCTCAGACTCTGTAAGTGAACATGAAATTGGAATTCCTAAAGCTCCTTTATGCTTAACTTGATAATATTTAAAAGCATTCTGTTGTAAATCATAAACTTTACTATTACCAGCTTCGCTTGTAGTAGTTTCTACATTACAATAAGAAGCAGGTAATATGAAAATACAGGCTAGTAGAATTCCAAAGACCATACATATAAATTTTTTCATAAATATTTATCCTCACTATATTTTTTCCCTATATTGTAGATAGATTTTGATTCTATTTTTTCATAGATTGCTTTACATTATTCATTCACTTACTCACGGCTTTACCCCTTTATGTTTAAATATAAAAAATATATAATAGTATTAAGCTTGTACAAATTAAATAATAGCAAATTTAGATTGATAGGAGAAAATAAGAATTATGAATATTGTTAATCATTTTAAAACTATAACTAATCATAAATTATTAGTTATGAAGTATTGTTTTAAAGTAGGTTTATACAAACAAGGATTACTTCATGATCTATCTAAATATTCATTTGTGGAGTTTTCAGCTGGAATACAGTATTATCGAGGATATGTAAGTCCTAATAGTGTTCAAAAAACTGTAGAAGGATATTCAGCAGCATGGCTACATCATAAGGGCAGGAATAAGCATCATTTTGAATATTGGATAGATTACGGAATAAATGAAGAAGATGGCCTAATGGGAATGAAAATGCCTATTAAGTATGTTATAGAAATGTTTATAGATAGAGTATGTGCTTCTAAAAATTATTTAAAAGAAAAGTATACTGATAAAAGTTCATTAAACTATTATGAAAATAGAAAACATTATTATGTCTTACATAATGAAGTAAGAGCACTTTTAGAAACCTTACTTAATAAACTCGCCAATGAGGGAGAAGATAAAACTTTTACATACATTAAAAATAACATTCTAAAAAATACAAAGTTATAAATTTTGTTCCAAGTAGTTAAGCCAGATATACATTTAGTGGAATGCTTGTACTTGGAAATTTCCATTCTCCTCGGGGGTAATTCTGAGACACGGAATGTTGAGGCTGGTAATGCTTGTATATGGAAAATCCTGCTTCCCCCGAGTGTGCTTCTGAAGTCCGAAGGGCTGAAGTTGCTATAAAAAACCTAAAGTAGAGATTTATTTTCTACTTTAGGTTAAATTTTTGACATTTTTTATATCTATTAAATTACGTAACTTGTACCTGCTAATTCTTCACAAGGCACTGACCCCTTTGTGAGGGAAGTATTTCTGAACTTGCTATAGATTGATTTTTGTAAGGTCATCAGGAATTAATAGATTTCCTGAATAATACTCTCTGCCCTCTTCAAGATAAAGTTCTTCTCTTTTTTCTAAATTTCTATCTTCAGTATGATATAATATTAAATTGACTGCCTCTAATTTCTGTGCAATTTCACAGGCATCCTTCACAGTAGTATGATCTCTTTCATATGGGGTAAATATGTCTCTTTCATTATAAAGGCAAAAAGCTTCATGTAATAACCAATCTGACTTAAATGCATATTGATATTCATGTTCTCTATATGGCTCATCGCCTAAAAATGTGAACTTCTTCCCCGACTTTAACTGCATTGTAAATCCATATTGCTTTGCCTTTGTAGACAAAATATCAAAAAACGTTACCCGATATCCAAAAATATCTTTAGTTTCCCCATCTTCTACCTCATGGAAAAATATACGTTCTCCAATCATTTCAACAAATTTAGCCTGAACTGTTAATTTTACTATAGTTAAAATTGTTTCTTTAAGCTGTGCATGACAATATATATTCAAATCCCCTTCATATTTACCTTTTTTCATCTTAGTAGCAATCATTCTAATCAGCCAAATAAGACCCAGCAAATGATCTGTATGTTCATGGCTTATAAATATCTCATGAATCTGTTCCATTGATATATCTGCTTTTTCCAACTGTGTCATAATACCATTTCCACCGCCAGTATCAATCAAAAAGTATTCTGTTCCATTCTGAATAGCAAAACAAGTATTATAGCATTTTGTCACAGTCGCATTGCCAGTCCCCAGCATAATTAGTGTCTCTTCCATACATTTTACCTACTTTCAATATTATCTTTTTTAGACTCTACAGCAATTATCAATCTAAAAATTTGTTCTGTTGTTTTTACCATATTCTTTCTTGCAGTTTCCTGTTTCATGGCTTCCTGTAAAGAAATAATTTTTGTTACAATTGGAAAATATGCATCTATACCGTTTTCATTACATTTGACAGCATCATCTGTAACACTGCCAGCCAAAGCAATAACAGTTTCGCCATATTTTTTAGCTAACTTAGCAATTCCAATAGGAGCTTTTCCCATAGCTGTCTGTTCATCCAAACATCCTTCTCCAGTAATTACATAATCAGCATCTTGCATACACTCTTCTAATTTTACAGCATCGAGAACTAATTCAGTTCCTGGCTGTAAATCACCATTCAGGTAGCTTAAAAATGCAAATCCAAGTCCACCTGCTGCTCCAGCTCCTGAAGTCTCGGCATAATCATTGTTCAAATACTTTTTGGTTACCTGAGCATAATGAGCCATATTCTTATCCAATTCTTCTTTGATCTCTTCGGTAACACCCTTTTGAGGGCCATAAATATAGGTCGCACCATTCGTTCCACATAATGGATTAGTTACATCACATGCTATTTTAAAATGACATTCTGAAAGTTCGGACACTGCATTCTCTGTAGAAATTACGGAAATCTTTCCTAAATCTTTTGCACCAACCCCCAATTTATTACCATTATTATCATAAAACTCAAATCCTAATGCTGTCAGCATTCCAATACCGCCATCATTCGTAGCACTTCCTCCAATACCAATAATGAAATTCCTGCATCCTCTGTTTATGGAATCTTTAATCATTTCTCCCACGCCATATGTTGTTGCTTCCATAGGATTTTTTTCTTCCCCTACTAACATAATTCCTGCCGCTGCTGCCATTTCAATAATTGCTGTGTTAGATTCTGCAATATGTCCATATGCAGCTTTTATTTTATCTTTTTGTGGTCCCATAACAAAAATGTTAACTATTTCTCCGCCAAGTCCTTCAACTAAGGCCTCAGTGGTTCCTTCACCACCATCTGCTAATGGCTTAATAATAACTTCTGCATCAATTACATTTAAAATTCCTTCTTTAATAGCTTTACCAGCCTCAATTGATGTAAGACTGCCTTTTAACGAATCAATTGCAATAACTACTTTCATCTTAACCTCCTGCCTTTCATTTATACAATATCAAAGTATGTTTTACATTTAGGTGCTTAGCTAACATTTGGCCTCTTACTCTATTTTCTAATTATTTTGTTCTTTTTGTTTTTTTGCCATTCTCCATAAAGTTGTTCTGCTAACTCCCAGCTCATTAGCAATATCTTTTTTCTTCTTTTTAGGCTTAAAATTTACATTGCCTGAATCTATACAAAGTTTTTGTGGTTCTTCCTTTTCTGTTTCAATTATTTTGTCTTTAAATATTTTCAATTGTCTTAATAAATCTACCCCAATATTTTGATTGTCATTTAATACAATCAATCTTTCACAAATATTCCTAAGTTCTCTTACATTACCAGGCCAAAAATATTCTGTAAACATTCTTGAGGCTTCCTTAGAAATACTTGGAATAGGCTTGCCCATTTCACATGCAAGTTTTGTAAAATAGTAGTCGATAAGCTTTTGAATATCCTTATTTCTTTCTCTAAGAGGTGGTATAAAAATATCTAAAATATTTAAACGATAATATAAATCTGATCGGAATTTTCCATTTTGAACCTCTTTTTCAATATTAATATTAGTTGCTGAAATAACTCGTACATCAATTGGATGTATACCGTCACTTCCAATTCTACGAACTTCTTTTTCTTGCAAAACTCTTAGTAATTTTGCCTGGAGAGCACATGGGATTTCACCAATCTCATCCAAAAAAATTGTTCCACTATGTGCAAGTTCAAATAGTCCTATTTTTCCGTTTTTAGATGCACCTGAAAATGCACCTGCTTCATATCCAAATAATTCACTTTCCAATAAGTTTTCTGGTAATGCTGCACAGTTTAATGCTACAAAAGGTTGCTTGCAGCGGCTGCTTGCTTTGTGAATGCTGTGAGCAAAAAGTTCCTTGCCTGTTCCAGTCTCCCCTATAATAAGCACATTAGAATTAACCCCACTATATCGTTTTGCCATTGCAATACTATCTTGCATATTTTGACTGCTTCCTATAATATCATCAAAACAGTATTTTGCGGTCAAACCATTTTCACTCAATCTTCGCCTAATTTTCATTTCATCTTCTATAACAGCATCTGTATTTTTTACTGTTATAATTATTCCAGCACCCACCTTATCAACTGTAAATGGCTTGTACTGAACAAAATAATTTTTGTTATTTAAAACAAGAATTTCTTCTTTATTTCTATCCTGATTAATAACTTCCTTCCATTTAAATCCTTTATATACACGTTCAATCGAATATCCTTTATAATCTTCTGATGTAGAAAGTTCAAACGTACGATAAGTTTGATTATTCACCGCTAAAATTTTTCCTTTTTTATCAACTATAATTACTGAATCTTCCATTCTATTCAGCATAGTACTAATCAAACTAGCTTCTGCTCTCTCATAATTAATTGTACGGGCTGCATTAAATGCTTCAAATAAAGCTGACTCTAGTGCCTTTTGTTTTGTATCAATATGCACTCTTGTCAAACTCAATTCATCACAGATTCCACATATTGTACCTGCTCCTACATATATATCTGCACCATTTAGTTGAGCTTCTTCTATAGCTCTATTTGCACTAATTTCATCGTAAACATCATAAATATCAATTTTTGAATTGCATAGTTCTTCTATCACTTCTATCGAATTCAAAACATCCCTTTGAAGACATAAAGCAATTTTTTTCGCATGGTATACTTCTTTGCATTGTACTAATGCATCTATTATATCAAAGCTGCTAAATTTAATTTCAATAATATGCTTTTGTGGATGTAAAACTGTTAATTGTTTATATGTCATTCCACGTGCTACTAATATATCTGCATCTCTATCATGTTTTAAAGATTCTGGCGTACCAAACACATAAATCAACTTATATTCTACGTCATCATACTTAGGCATAGTATCTATTATTTCCTCTATATTTTGCCGCATATTCATACGTGGTATAAAAACAAGTATTTTAGCCATTAGCTTTAACCCTCCATAAATCAAATAATAAGTATTAATAAAAATACTCAACTATGGTATAACACTTTCATGTTATTATCATTCAATATTTTACCATAGTTGAATATGTTCTAACATATTATAAAATTATTTTCAATGCCTATTTATTAACAACGTTCTTTGGTGTACCCTTTATAAATGCATCTAAATTATCTACTGATATATTCATAAGTCTTTGTCTGCTTTCTTTTGGAGCCCATGAAATATGAGGAGTAATAATACAATTTTTTGCAGTAAGTAATGGATTGTCGCTTTTTATTGGTTCTGTTGATACAACATCAACACCTGCTGCGTATACTTTTCCACTATTTAATGCATCTGCAAGGTCTTGTTCTACAATTAAAGGACCTCTTGAATTATTAAGGATAATTACGCCATCTTTCATTTTTGCAATGTTGTCTTTATTTATAATTCCTTCTGTAGATGGGAATAAAGGACAATGTAATGCAATAACATCTGATTCAGAAAATAAAGTATCAAGAGATACATATTCAGCAAGTTCCTTAAATGCATCATTTTGATATTCATCAAATGCTATAACTTTCATGCCAAGTGCTTTTGCAATTCTTCCTGTAGTCTGTCCAATACGGCCAAATCCGATAACCCCCATTGTCTTGCCTGCTAATTCGATTAAAGGATAATCCCAGAAACACCAGTCATCATTATTTTCCCAACGTCCATCATGTACAGCTTTATCATGATGATCAATATGATGACAGATCTCAAGTAAAAGTCCAATTATAAACTGACCAACTGCATCTGTACCATATGTTGGGATATTAGTAACTGGAATACCTTTTTCCTTAGCCGCTACAACATCAACAACATTGTATCCAGTAGCTAACACACCAACAAACTTAATATTAGGACATGCTTCAAAAGTCTCTATTGAAATTGGTGTCTTGTTTGTAAAAACAACCTCTGCGTTGCCTATTCTTTCAACAATCTTATCTGCAGGTGTCCTATCATATACCGTTAAATTCCCTAACTTCTCCATTCCTTTCCAAGTGATATCACCAGGATTTAATGTATAACCATCTAATACTACAATATTCATAATTAATTACCTCCTTGTATAATTATTACTCTTCTACAAGAGCCCATGCTCTGTTAATAACTCTCTTTGTATTTGCTAAAATAATGTCACCATCCTCGTCACCCCAAGGTTTTACTTCTAACGACAATACATAAGGATTCTTAGCATTGAAAAATCCTTCTTCTTTTAGTACTGTAAAAAAGTCTACTAATTCTTCAACATCATTTGCGCCATTTGGGAATCCAAATCTTGGATGTTGGTCACCATAAGCTTCGCTTCCCTTTTCTACTACTGCATTTCCAATGTGGAAATGTGTAATATAAGGTTTTAAAGTTTGTACAACAAACTTTGATGTTTCATAAGTTGTTGGAAAATGAGATAAATCAACCAATAAACCAAAATTATTATTTGTCATTCTCATATCAGCTGCAAATTGTGCTGCATAAGGTGCTGGTCCCATTAATGCTGCTTTATCCATATCAAAATCAAATATTTCCAGCTCAATCATTATGTCTTTTTTAGCTGCATAATCACATAAATTTCTTGTTGTTTTTAATAATTGAGAATATGCTTGATTTTTTGTTTCTGGTTCCCATTTTCCTGCTAAAAACGCAATACCTTTTGCACCAATATATTCTGCTTCATCTATTGCTTCAATTAATGTAACTTCTGCTTTTTTTCTTCCTTCTTCATTAATATCATTTGGATTTAGACCAGGTCCTAATAATCTAGGCTGTGCTCCATAACAAACTTTCATATGTGATTGTTCAAATATTTTTTTCATAGCTGCACGTGTTTCATCATCTGCTACTTTAGTTACCTCTAAAGCTGTAAAATAAGGATCACATGCAAGTGATTTAACAGATTCAAGTAAAGGATAATTTACTGGTGGATGTGACATCCATTGAATAGTTCCTACTTGAAAATACTTTTGAATTGGATCTTTCATTTTTCTACCTCCTAAATTTCTGATTTTTGTTAAACAAGTTCCCATGCTAAATTTAATGTTCTTTTTGCATTGGCAATAACTATTTCACTATCTTCATTACCATATGGTTTTACTTCAAAGCTTACAATTGGTCTGTTCTCTTCATTTAAAAAGCCAATCTCCAATAATAGTCTTAAATAATCTGCTAGTTCCTTTACATCATTTTCACTATTTGGGAATCCGAATCTTGGATGTTGATCACCATATCCATGCATTTTAGGGCTTTTAATTACTGTATTTCCCATGTGAGCATGTTTGATATATTTACGAATTGGAAGAATACTTTCTTCAATGCTTTCATGAAGCATTGGAATATGACTTAAATCAACCATTAACCCGAAATTATCATATTCTGAAGTTATTTTTTCGGCATATTCTTTTGCCAAATGAACAGGTCCAATTAATGATTTTTTATCAATATCGTAATCAAAAACTTCTAATATAACCGGCATATCACCTTTTAACTTCGCATATGCACATAATTCTATTGTTGAGTTTAAAAGTGCCTTGAATGAATCCTCTTTTGTCTCTTCTTCATATTTTCCTGCTAAGAAGGAAAATCCAGATGCATTAAGTTCATATGCTTCATCAATTCCTTTTTTTAACGAATCCACTGCTGCAAGCCGTTTTTCCTCATCAATGTCATTAATGTTCATTCCTGTTGTAAGCATTCTTGGCTGTCCGCCATATGCTACTGTCATATGTGCACACTGAATCATATCTCTTACTGATTTACGTACATTATCATCTTTTATCTGTGTAACTTCTACGGCTTCAAAATAATCATCAGTTACTATTTTCTTTAGGCACTCTAAAATAGGACCTTCGCCAGTGGACAGACCATTATATGCCATATGAAGAATAATTCCAACCTTCATATATTTTCTCATTGATTTTTCCATATTACCTACTTTCTAGCAACTACCTTTTTGCATTTTTCTGAAATTGATTTTGCACTATATCCATATTTCTCTAATAATTGTTCATAATCACCTGATTCAGCAAACTCAGTTGCACCAACTATTTCTATAGGTGTTGGACATTCTGCTGCAAGTACTTCTGCTACTGCACTGCCAAGCCCCCCCCACACACTGTGTTCTTCTACTGTTACAATTGCGCCTGTATTCTTAGCACATGAAATTACTAATTCCTTATCAATAGGTTTTATAGTATGCATATCAACAACATTTGCACTAATACCTTCAGTTTTTAATAATACAGCTGCTTCTATTGCTTTATGAAGCACTGTACCAGTTGCAATAATTGTTACATCTTTACCTTCTCTAACTGTGATACCTTTTCCAATCTCATATTTCATATTTTCATCATATATTACAGGCGCAGTAGCACGGCTTAATCTTAAATAAACAGGTCCCTCATATTCTGCTACCGCAAATACTGCTTTTTCAGTTTCTACTGCATCAGAAACACTTATTACAGTCATATTAGGAATTGCTCGCATTAATGCAATATCCGTAATTGCCTGATGACTTGCACCATCATAAGAATCTGATAATCCGCAGTATGTTCCTGCCAATTTTACATTTAATTTATCATATGCAATTAAAGCTTGAATAGGATCCGCGCCTCTAGTTGTTAAAAACACTGCAAATGTATTTGCAAAAGGAATATATCCGTCAGTAGCCAAACCTGCTGCCATCGATACCATATTCATTTCACTTATACCTACATTGAAATATCTTTCTGGATATTCTTTACCAAATACCTCACTTTTTGTAGAGCCGCCAACATCAGAATCTAAAGCAACAACCTTATCATTTACTCCACCTAATTTTTTAAGAGCTTGACCAAAAGCATCTCTTATCGCAATATTACCCATTAGCAAGCACCTCCTAACTCAACTTTTGCATTCTTATAGTCTTCATCACCAATTGCTTTTCCATGCCATGTATTTTTACCTTCCATGAAAGAGATACCTTTTCCCTTTATTGTTTTAGCCAAAATCAAAGTTGGTTTACCTTTATTTTCTTTTGCTTTATCAACAGCATCAGAAATTGCACTTACATCGTGTCCATCACATGGAATCACATTCCAGCCAAATGCTTCCCATTTTGCTTTTATATCGCCCATTGGCATAATCTCTTCTAATGTTCCATCTAATTGCACTCCATTATTATCAAGAATAACAATCAAATGATCAGCATTGAATTTTGAAGCTGCCATAGCTGATTCCCAAACAGAACCTTCTTGAGTTTCACCATCACCTAGAATTACATATATATAAGAATCGTTACCTTTTAAACGTTCTCCTAAACACATTCCTAATCCAGCGCCAAGGCCTAATCCTAATGAACCAGCAGATAACTCAATACCAGGAGTTTTATGCATACAAGGATGACCTTGAAGATTGCTGTTAATTTGTCTTAACGTCTTTAACTCCTCTTTTGGAAAATATCCTTGTTCTGCTAAGTTCATATACAGAATAGGAGCAGCATGTCCCTTAGAAAGAATTAATCTATCTCTTCCTTCCATTTTGGGATTCTTTGGATCATGTTTTATTTTCTCTGTGTATAATGTTGTTAAAATTTCAAGACATGATAGTGAGCCACCTGGATGACCTGTTTGCATGTCATGTAATAGATCTACTAATTCATTTCTGAAACATAAACAAAGTGCATCTAACTCTTGCATTCTTTCATTTGTCATAATAACTTAACCTCTTTTCTATTAATATTATTTATCTATAATTTTTTTAACTTGTTCCATACAAAGTTTTGGACTAGATAAAACCGGGCATCCACAAATCTTTGAAATCTCTGATTCCAAATGTGCCATTGACGCCTGTGCTAAAACAATACAATCATATCCGGATACGTTTTGAACCATCTTTTTTATTAAATCATCATGTTTGTCCATTTCCATTGCTTTCAAAGCATCAAAAGCAGGCGTACAAACCAAGTCATCAAATTTTATCTTTATATTACTTTTTGCAGCTTCTTCTGCCAGCTTATCTTTAGTGGGAACAATTGTACTTTCCGCCGTTGCAAGTACCAATATTTTTTCTCCATATATAACTGCCTTTTCTCCCATTGCATCATCTATTGCAATCAATGGTACTTTTACAAAAGGTCTTATCATTTTAACAACTGGAGTTAATGTAGAGCATGTTACAACAATTACATCAGCCCCCATCATTTCGGCGGACTTTATATCATTAAACAATCTGTTACGATTATCAATCGTAAATTCTCCAATTTCATTAGGGTTATTTGCTAAAAAATCATCCCATATATTATGAATTTTCACTTCTTCATTTAATATGCTTTTTAATGTTTTACCAAAAGATACTGCCACACTTTCCACAGTATGAATTAATGCAATTCTTTTCATCGGACCCCTCCTAGTTACCATATACTCTCCTAATAATAGGCCTCAAGTGTTCTATTGCACCTTTAGCGGCTTCTTCTTGATTTGGTATTTGAAAAATTTCCGTACAAAAATTACCATCATAACCACATTCTTTAAATGTAGTAAAAATCTTTTCAAAATCCAAACCGCAATGTCCTGGATATCGTCTATTATTATCAGCTAAATGAGCATGAATATTATATGAGCTATACTTCTTTATTGCTTCAATAACATTCTTTTCTTCTAGATTCAAATGAAAGATATCCATCATCAACTTAAAATTCGGTCTGTCAACCTTATCTACCATATCAGCACCTTCTGCCAAAGTATTAATAAAGTTTGTCTGCATAATAGTTACAGTTTCTAATGCAATCATTACATTCTTTTGTGCTGCATAATCAGCTAATTCTCTAAAAGCATCCACTGCATATTGGTAAGTTTGTTCTTTGGTTAATTCGCTGCAGTACTGGCCTCTAATCCGGCCAATATTAATGTTGGCACCAAGATAGCTTGCAAAATCAATTATTTCTTTTGATCTTCTAATTGCTTCTTTTCGATTTTCTTTTTTCGGATTCGTATAACTTAATCCAAGCTGTCCAAATATCTCGCCTGTACAGACTAAAGCAATATCTAAATGATTTTTTTCTGCTTCTTTCTTAACAAAATTCCAATCCAATTCACTTGGATTCAAGGTCATTAATTCAACTCCATCATATCCAAGAGCTGTTAATTCAGAAAAGCTTTTATCTAATGGTCCCTGATATGCTGTAACAGAATCTGCAATTGTTACATCAGGCGTTGCTACTTGATAACATAACTTCATTTGCCATTCACCTCCTTCTACATGTCTTATACTCTTAGTTATATTTTTTATTATTTACTCACTACACAAATATATTAAGCAATTTCTGTGCCAACTTATTTTCTGCGCTTATATTTTTTTAATTTTATTGAAACAGCAGCAAAAAAACTCTTCACTTTAGGCTGTGTATCATATTTATCAAGTTGCAACAAAATATCTTTCTTGATTAGCTTTATAATTTTATTGTTTTTGAACTTTCTTATTAATGTTTCATATGTTTCATATGTTTCATATTGTTATCAAGTAAACGTTTCATAACGTTTCAAAAGAATGTTTCAAAATTCTCTTACATTAATTATTAACTAATCATATATAAAAAAACGTACATAGATTTGATTTTACACAAATCTATGTACGTTCTCAAAATGAATATTATAACTATGTCTTAATCAATTACAAACCAGTATATTAGAGTATCACGATTATTTATTAAATGTATCGTTCCAATCCTTCATAAATTTTTTAATACCGCTATCTGTTAATGGGTGTTTTAACATTGCTTTAATTACATTAGCTGGAACTGTAGCTATATGAGCTCCTGCTCTTGCTGCATCTACTACATGTAGCGGACTTCTGATACTTGCAGCTATTATTTCTGTTTTAATATCATGAATTTTAAATATATCTACTATTGTTTCAATTAACTCTAAAGAATTTGTAGCAATATCATCTAATCTCCCTAAGAAAGGACTAACATAAGTAGCTCCTGCTCTTGCAGCTAAAAGTGCTTGACCAGCTGTAAATATAAGAGTTACATTTGTTTTAATTCCTTCTTCGGTAAGTATTTTTGTTGCTTTTAAACCTTCTGCTGTCATTGGAATCTTAACAATCATATTCTTATGAATTTTTGCTATTTCTCTGCCTTCTTTTACCATGCCTTCTGCTTCTAAACTAATTACTTCTCCACTTATTGGTCCATCTACTAGACAGGACAAACGCATGAAATTTTATAACTATATAAGTAAAATTATGAGTTGTTTAGATTTCCATAATTTTACTTATATATTCATCTGGTTTGCAATTTATTGAAAATCTCTTTAATTTCAAACTCATT
>Ga0302140_10000384_pt1 | contig 54625 bp, 55 predicted proteins | sample I_Bog_E1_1_FD_202095 | JGI IMG/M metagenome (GOLD analysis project Ga0302140, IMG submission 202095) | Peat permafrost microbial communities from Stordalen Mire near Abisko, Sweden - I_Bog_E1_1 | ecosystem: Environmental > Terrestrial > Soil > Wetlands > Peat | place: Sweden: Abisko, Stordalen...
GACGGCCACAATCGGAACCCCAAGCCCTTCATCTGGACTGCCAAAGCTACAGATATCCTCGAAAAGGTCACACGCGCTCGGGCGGCGTTGAATAAATGACCATCTGTGTGGCGGACTACACTAGGAGGACAACGATGCAACACAGAAAACATAAGTCTTGCAAGGTTCAATTCGCCGGCAAGTCGTTGTTGGCGGTCACGATGCTCTTCGCCTTCCTGGCGTTGAGTCCCACAGCCATGGCTCAGGTTCTGTATGGGTCGCTCACTGGAACAGTGATGGATACGACAGGTGCCGTAGTGCCCAATGCGCACGTTACGGCATTGGAAGCGACCAAGGGCGTTGCCCGGGAAACGCAAACAGACTCCTCCGGCGTTTACCAAATTTCGGATTTACTGCCGGGCGTCTATAAGATCACCATCACGGCGTCGAGCTTTGGATCCCAGGTCACGAATGGTAATTTAGTCAACGGGAATGAAGTGGTGCGCGTGGACGCCAAGCTGACGCCTGCCACCGCGACACAGACCATCACCGTTACCGATGCGCCTCCCGCGCTCCAGACCGACCGGGCCGACGTCCATATGGACTTAACCCCTGAGGAACTGGAATCCCTGCCGTCGATCTCAACGCAGGGCAAGAACTTTCAGGAACTGCTCCGGATCGTCCCCGGCGCCAATATTCCTGCTGAAAACAACTCGGCATCGGTCAACCCGACTCGCGGCATGACCAGCAACGTCAACGGTCAATCCTCGCAGGGAAACAGTACGCGCATTGACGGCGTGTTGGATCTGGATCCCTGGCTGCCCAACAACGTTGCCTACGTGCCGATGTCGATCTCTGTCGGAGAGGGGAATATCGCCACCAATTCGATGGATGCTGAACAAGGCATGGTCAACGGCGCCGCGATCAACGTCACGATCAAGTCGGGCACGAACAAGTTTCATGGCGAGGCCCACGAATTTCACACCGACGACGGCATGAAAAACCAGAACTACTTCGCAACGCCTGGCTTCAAAAAGGCGTTGAATGTCTTCAATCAGTTTGGCGGTGCTGTCGGAGGTCCGATCCTGAAGAACAAGCTGTTCTTCTTTGGAGATTGGGAAGAGAGCCGGCAGGTGCAGGCTCCCAGCGGCGGCACGTTTCAGACTGTCCCCATTGGCGGTCTGAACTACGCCACAGCCTCGGCAGCCGGGTACTTTGATTTTTCCGGCATGGGTATTGTTGACGGCAAAGGCAATACGGTCCATATTTACGATCCGTTGACGGGCGCTGCAAACGGCACCGGACGGACTGCGTTTGCTAATGACAGGATTCCCATCAACCGGGTTGATCCCGCTGCCTTGAAGATGGCATCCCTGATTCCAGCACCGACGGCCAGCCTAGCAACATCGTCGACGAACAACTACATCAATGCCCAGAAGGGGTATTACAATCACGACAACTACGATGCGAAAATCAACTACGTTCCTAGTGAGAAGACGAATTATTTCGGCCACTACAGCATGACCCGCGGCGCGATCTTCGATCCGCCAGCGCTGGGAGCCGCAGGCGGCAGCGCGACGAATGGCGGGCAGCAGGGGTTCTCCTACCCGGACGTTTATCTGGTGGGCTTGGGAGCAACACACACACTTACCTCCAACGTGCTGCTGGATGCAAACGCTGGATATACGCGCCAGCACCTTCTCTCGACAAACATCGACATCGGAACTGCTTACGGCCTGGACACGCTGAAGATTCCCGGAACCAACGATGCGGGATTGCCCGCCTCGAACCCACTGTACTGGGGAATTCCAGCGTTCACATTTACCAGTTATTCCTCATTGGGTAACACCGCGGCTTCGAATCCATCGGAGATGCGCGACAATCAGCTTCTGGGAAGCGCGAACCTCAGCTGGGTGAAGGGTCGGCATCAGTTCCGCTTTGGTATTGAAGAAGACCACACGGGATTGAACCACTTCCAGCCCCAGGGCAGCGGAATCCAAACGCCGCGTGGCGGCTTCGGATTCACCGGAGTTGCGACGGAGCAGGTTTCATTGTCGGGGTCCAACCTGGTTGCAACCGATGCTCCCACCACGCTCCAGTACAACTCCTTTGCCGACTTCCTGCTCGGTCTCCCGGCCTCAGACGGCAAGACGATCCAAACGTTAGATCCAATCGCGCTCCGCTGGAACCAAATTGGTATGTATGCGCGCGACCAGTGGCAGGTGACGCCCACTCTTACCGTGAGCTATGGTGTTCGGTATGAAATCTACCCGATGGCCTACAGCGATCATGGCAAGGGAACTCGCGTACTCGACTTAGCCACCATGAATGTGCTAGTCGGCGGGTATGGAAGCACCCCGGTGAACGATGGCGTGCAAACCGGGCACGGAGAGATTCTTCCTCGCCTTGGCGTTGCGTGGCGTCCAGACTCGAAAACAGTTGTCCGCGCGGGCTTCGGTCTTAGCGCAGACTCAAACAATTGGCGGTTCATGCGCAACGACTATCCGGCCAACATCAGCACTTCATGGTCGGGACAGAGTACCGGCGGGTCCACGAATTACAGCCAGTTCGCTCCCTCAGCCAGTCTCACCGGCCTGAACGGAGCGTCAGTCACAACGGGGCCCTACGCGGCCCTCCCCACTGGCATCGTGCTGGCTACACTCCCCAATTTCACTTCCGGGAGCATTGCTCTTCCCAACGGTATTTCCACGACAACCATTCCAAAGAACTTCCGGCGTGGATATATCGAGGGCTACAACCTCACGGTCGAGCGCGAGTTCGCGGGCTTCGTGGCTGATGTCGGCTATGTGGGATCTGTCGGCATACGTCCGCTGAGTGATTGGCAATCCAACTGGGCTGCTCCGGGTGGAGGAAATTCCGGGCGAGTTCTGAATGCGCAATTCGCTGGCAACTGGCCGGACACTCCCGAAATCCTGCCCGTCGGTAGAAGCTATTACAATGCTCTGCAAGCCAAGCTGACTCGGAAACTCGGCCATGCTTCCACCGTTGGTGTGATCGAAACATGGGCGAAAGTTATCGACTATGACGACAATGAGGAGAACGGCGGTTTCGCGTGGAACTCACCTGCGTTCTTCTATAAGAACAAAGGACTCGCAGGATTCAACCGCAAGAGCAACTTTGAGACCTATTGGGTCTATAACCTGCCCTTTGGAAAAGGTGAGAAGTGGGCCTCGAGCGGAATCGGCAATTGGATCGCCGGCGGTTGGCAGCTCAGCGGCGTTCTCACGATCCTGACTGGAACTCCATCCAGTGTGATCGATACCGGTTATTCCGGATCCCTGAATGGCCCCGACGAGCAGGCAGTTCCGAACCAGGTCGCCGCAATTTCGTACACCAAGGGCAGGCCGAACCAGAATCCAAGTACGTGTTCCACTAATGCCTGCAAGTGGTTCGACCCGGCGGGGTTTGCGCGGGTCACGACTTCCGCAACAATGGGAAATGTTAACCGCGACACTCTTATCGGACCGGGCTATTTTGATCTCGACGGCACCCTGAAGCGCAACTTTAAAATCAGGGAATGGCTCACCTTCCAAATTGAGGGGGATGGCATCGGCCTCACCAACACGCCTCACTTTGCCAATCCGACGGTCGATCTGAACAGCTCGAACTTCGGAAAGGTCTCTGGAACGCTGGGTGCCGGCAACGCCGGTGCCAATATGGGCGGAACCGGCGGGGAGCGTCTGTTCTTTGTCGGAGGGAAATTTATCTTCTAGGTAAAAGAAAACATCCACAACAAACCTCTGGCGCGTCGTTTCTATCATGGAACGGCGCGTCAGCGCATCGGACTCTTTAGAAAGGGAGACCCTCGATGAACATTCAAGGTATCGTCAGCGCTACCGTGTGCTTCCCCAAACTCAATTCATCTGTCCGCACCGGCCTTAAGATCAGTGCCCTTGCCCTAACCGCGTGCCTATGCGCCTCCAATTCATTGGCCCAAACTGTCATCTCAGATGTCGACACTTCACTGAATGGCTCGCAGAAGTATGTGCTTAGGGTCGGTGAAACGCCCTACTTGCTCAACGATATTCAAATGCGGTTCGACAAGCTGCGGTACTACAGCACCTATGCGTGGGATTTTACCCAGTGCAATGCGCTTGCCGCCCAGGCAGCTTCAGACGGTTTCAATACCATCACTGTTCCTATTGAGTGGTACGAAGTCGAGCCAACCGAAAATAATTTTAGTTGGACGATTCTGGATGAGTATCTCACCATAGCCAATGCAAACAACCTGAAAATGGAATTGATTTGGGGAGGCACGAATAGCGACGGTGGTGTCGAATGGTTGGGGGATGCAGTGACTCCTACCCATCTGAGAACGCCCGATTATGTCCTGTACGCGCCGTCCTATACGTCCACCGCGACCACCAGCGACTATAAAATTGTCTCCGGCGCACCCTTTACGCTTGATTTGACAGATGCGGCTCTTCAGGCGCGGGAAACGTACGTTCTAGGCCAGGTGATGGCGCATATCGCCTCATGGGATGCCACCAACGGAAACAAGCACCCTGTCGTCGGCGTCCAACTCAACAACGAAGTGCAGAAATTCAGCGATGCTGAGGTTGTTGACTACATGAGCGGCATCGGAAGCGCCATTAAAACCTCGGCTTACTCGGTTTGGACACGCGTAAATACCCTCGACAATGTTTCATCAGTCAGCGCCAGAATTGCCGAGAATACAAAGCTGCGTTCGGGCGCGGGCACCAACCTCGATTTCATTGGAATTGACAACTACTCGGGTACGACGACGGTTATCGAAGCGATCATGCCGCAAGGCGCGGATAACTATGCCATGGTCATGGAAAATGGAGGACACAACTCAGCCGCAGTCAGACTCGCCGCACTCGCGGGAAATACGGCTCTTGACACCTATGATATGTGCGGACCCGACGCTGGTGAGGGTTTGTATAACGAGGTTGGCAGCGGCACGACTGCCACGTTCACACCGAATGGGTCGAACATTACTGAAGTCAGAGGGGTGAATCATATGCTCGACGCCGATCCGGTCGACATCGCGCTCAATAAGCAAGGAACAGGATTGTTCGTTCATAACTGGGAAGCCAATTCCACGTCTGCTACAACGGGAGGAACTTTAGGGATCACTTACACCCCCACATCGGATAGCGACGAAGGCATCAGCATTGATCGCAGCAGCACACAGGCCGTCCTGATGAGCACTGGCGGCGGCACGTTCACCTATCCAAGTTCGCTCGATGTTACCGCCGCGAGCAACGGCTCCTTCAACAGCAGCAACACGTGGGTCAGCACCGGCAGCAAGGCCTTTACCAGCACCTCCGTGTCGATGAACCCCTACGAAGTTGTCCTCCTTACCCTTGGCGGCGGCAGTTGCACGCCCACCGCAATCACTCCGTACATTTCCATCAATGGCGGCTCAACCTGGACCGAGGAATCCAGCGCCACCGTCACTTCCACCACCACGGCTGTGGACATTGGCCCGCAGCCGGTCAGCGGCGGATCTTGGAGCTGGACCGGCCCCAACGGGTACACGTCCACCTCGCGTCAGATCAATAGCATTCCGTTGACCGTAGGCACTGACTCGTATGTGGCCACGTACACCAATACCAGCGGATGCAAGAGCTCGGAGACGTTTACCATTACAGTCAACTAGTTAACTGTCACAACGGGGCGGAACAGGTGTCTTGACCTGTTCCGCCCCGTCCTCCGTCTCCGCAGGTCTGGGTTCTGCCGCTGAGATCGCCCGCAACGTGCACGTTAACCATCAACGGCACTACTCAATCGCAGTTAGCGACCTTGGAAGAATACGCGGCAACTTCCGCGGGGAACAACACAGCAACCCTGGGCACGTGGACATCTGCCTCATCGGGCGCCACCGCTACCTTCGCATTTACCGTATCAGGTAAGAATGCCTCAGCGGCCGGATATACGCTTGGGCTCGAATGGATCACCCTTACGCCGGTAAACCAGCAGCCTGTGGGAGTAATCACCCATCCGCTGAACAATGTTGCTGGCAGAAAATGCCAAGCACTCCATAGGTGGAGTGCTTGGTAGGGGACACCTCAAGAAGTGGGACGTACTATACGGGGCTCCGTGTTTTGCACCAGGCCCCGTATTTGATAACACAGGTTATCTTTCGCAAAAGGAAAGTTGCAATTTCCAAAACGATTCGCATTGCCTTGGCAAGTAGGGGCCTTAGATATCATGTTTAATCCAAAACGCGCAGTTCTTCTCGGTTTCCTGGTTTTGTGCAGTCTTTATAGCTATCCCATTGAGGCTCAAGACAACCTGAAGCCGTTTGTTGTCGATCATCGGAAAGCGTTCTTATCTCACTCTCCTGTAGACATGTCGTTCCTGCTGGATGCTCCAGCGGGGAAGCATGGCTTTATTGCGGTCAAGAATGGTCATCTGGCGACAGCGGATGGTTCGCGCATTCGTCTATGGGGTTAAATATCTCCGACGGGAGCCACGGGTCCACAATGATTCCGGTGAAGGAAGATGCACCTCTGTGGGCAGCCACCCTTGCGCGATATGGCATCAATTGCGTACGACTGCAATTTCTGGATCTCTGTGTGCCAAAGGGATTGCTTGACGCAAAACGGGATGACACGCAAGGTCTCGATGCCGAGCAACTTGACCGCGAAGATTACTTCCTTGCGGAGCTTGAAAAGCGGGGAATTTACATCGAACGCAATCTTCTGGTCATTCGCTTTTATCGCGGATGGAATCGAGTCACTATCCGATGTCATCAGCTCGACTGTGGTCTACTTTGGCTTGCGCGTATCCATCAAACCGCCTGATTACGATCATCCTTATGGCCACGGAAAAGCCGAGCCCGTAGCCGCCATTATCGTAAGCCGTGCGCTGATCGCAGCCGCTATCGTTATTGGGGCCGAGAGCATCGTGCGTATTCAAACTCCTCGTCGTTTACCCGAGGCATATACGCTGTGGGTCCTATTAGCTGTGGTTGGAATCAAGGCATTGCTGTCCCGCTATGTGTCCTCCGTCGGCGAAGGCATCGACAGCACCGCCGTTCGTAGCGACGCCTGGCATCACCTGATGCGATGCCATCACTTCGGCCTTTGTGTTTGTCGGTATCTCGATCGCTTTGTGGACCAGAAATGCCGCGGCTGACGATTGGGCCGCGCTCTGCTGCATGGGATCACAATTATCTGCTCAGGATTCTGAATCCCGGAGATTAAGATGCGTTTGCCCTAGTCCCGATAGGGATCTATCGTTTATCGGGAGAAACCAATGAATCCGGAAGCCAACTTCGGAATCGCCCATGGCCCGAGACGAATCTGGCCCAGGATTTGGGCGTATCTGGAGAGTCGGGCCAAATGAGGATCAAGGAATGTTTCCTGAATTTGCTTGACAAGAGGGCAGATTGTCGTCTCAACTGTTTGCTCACGTACATCCGCGTCCCTTCAAAACTCATTGATGCTAAATCAGCCTTCACGGAACTGAGGCAGTACGCCGTTGCTGAGCGGAGAGCCTTATGAGAACTCACAAAACTAGTCTGGCGGTTATCGTATCCGCTCCGGGGCGAGTGGAAACCGTGGGGCGCAGATTTGGGCAGAAAGCCCAGACGGGGATGGTCTGAATGGCAATTGAGACGCTTTCATCCAGCCCGGATCTCCGGGTTCCACCTTTTATCTCCAATGAAGCGGCGGCATCAGGACGATGGATTCCCCGGCGCAAAGACAGGCGCTATCCAATTCCGGGCCGACTGAATCTCCTGTTAATGTCTGTGCAGATGATGGGGGCTCTCGCGATTCTCACCGCAGCGAGCCGAACGAATAACTTCTACCTGCTAGCGGCTTCAGCCATCAGCTTTGCTTTCATCATGCAGATGGGCTTTTGTCTGGCGCACGAGGCGGTGCATCGCAAACTGCATCGCAACCCAAGGCTTAATGTCGGGATGGGCATTCTGCTTTTTTCGCTGTTCCCAGGGAGCGTGCATTTCTTTGAGGTTGCGCATTTGCTTCACCATCGTCGGAATCGCTCCAACGATGAGCTGGAGGATTATGTCCTGCCTGGGGAAAATCCATGGTTTAAGCGAATCATGTATTTTCTTCTGATCTCCGGGCTGTTCTGGTTGCTTCTCCCACTTTCATCCATCGTAGTGGCATTCATTCCTGGAAGAAGGATCGAGCTTCCGCACCCGGAAGATGGGGCCGGATCATTCCGCAAATTTGCGCAATTCCTGAATAAGGTGCGCCCGGGAAGAGTGCGCCGGGATCTGCTGGTTACCGTCCTTGTGTGGGTGATTGTAATCCCTGCTCTGCATCTACATTTTGTTCCGATTGCCATTTGCTACGCCGCATTTGGATTTTCGTGGGCCAGCCAGCAGTACATCTATCACGTTCGAACGCCGCGGCATGCCGTGCTTGGAGCTTACGATCTGAAGCTCTGGAAGCCGTTGGAGTTGCTCTATCTGCATTTCAACTATCACCTGACCCATCATCTTGCGGAGTGGATCCCCTGGAATTACCTACCCTCGATCGCGGCTCAGCAGCCGACGCGCGGATACGGCAGCACTTACGTCAAGCTGTGGCAAACGCCCGAAGGAGTTGAGCGGGCATGGCCGGCGCAGTATCTGAAGTCCGGCCCGCTGCCTGAGCGGGTGGAGCGTAACAGTTCTATCCCGATGGAGCTCCCGTGGTGATGCCTGAAACGCACAGCACACCGGCCGGGTCCGCACGCCGCCGCCGATGGGTTGCGATGACCGCATTCACCCTTGCACTGATTCTGATTCCCTTTTCCCATAACGCAGGCGGCAGGTTGGAGACGGCTTTCCATATAAAAGGTGGAGAGGCCGAAGCAGTGGATCGCGAACTCACACAGCGTTTCCAGTCACCTTATGCGCACCGGCTGATTACCGTAATCAAGGGGCTGCCCGATCCAGAGTCCGTTGAAGGAAGCAACGCAATCGACCTGATCGTGAATGGCTTGCGTACCCAACCCAGAGTTTCCGGCGTGCTTTCAAGACTAGACTGGCCCGACCCGCTGTTTGTGGGCAAGGATGGCGGAACGCTCGTGATCGTTGGACTTGGCCCCGGGGCTGGTTCAGAAGAATCGCAGATTCCTGCATTGAGAACCAAGGCAATCGAACTGCAGAATCAACTGCGGCCTCAGTTTCCCGGCGTCACCATACAACTGACTGGGGAAACGCCGCTCAACTTCGATTTTCGCAAGGTCAGCGCCGACGACGTCAACCGCGCAGAGGTTCGCGTTCTTCCTGTCACTCTCATCCTGCTTCTGATCGCCTTCGGGAGCGTAACGGCTGCTATGCTACCGCTCGGCGTCGGCCTGCTGGCGATATCGATGACGATGGGCGCCGCTGCGCTGCTTGCCGATCACATGCACCTGTCCATTCTCGTGGGGAACCTGGCGACGATGCTTGGCCTCGGGCTTGGTATCGACTATGCGCTGCTCATGGTCAGTCGGTTTCGCGAGGCGCTGTCCGAGGGGCACGATGCCAATGAAGCTGCCGATATTGCGGCACACCAGGCCGGCAGAACGCTGATCATCTCGGCAGCAACAGTGGCGATCGGATTTGCGGCGCTGCTCACCGTGCCCATCAGCGAAATAAGTTCGATCGGAGTGGCCGGTCTGCTGGTGGCCTCGTTGAGCGTGCTGATCTGCACTTGCATTCTGCCCTGGGTGCTTGGCTTATTGGGAGTGCGCGTGAACTCCTGGAGACTGCATCTTCCGGCATTTTGGCATTCTGGCTCCAGCGGCATCCTGGCCAGCCCCAAAGCACGTTGGCGTCGCTGGGGGCACGCAGTGACCGGACGCCCCTGGATTGCTTTGCTGACAGCCGGACTGCCCCTGCTGTTCCTCGCGTTTCAGGCACTGCGGATCTCGCCTGGTCTTCCGCCTGGCAATTGGCTACCCGCTGGTGCAGAGTCGGTGCAAGCGCTCCACTCATTGGAAGGAATGGGACGATCGGGCATTGTCCAGTCGCTACGGGTGGTTCTTGAGTTGCCAAAGTCCGCCTCACCCAGCACGCCGGCCGGATGGAAGGCGATGAGCCGGTTGACGGATTATCTGGCGAAGGACCCACGGTGTTCTGAAGTTGTTTCTTTGGCGACGCTGTCGGGAGGTGCGGAGGACCCTAGGATTCTGAGCCAACTTCCGGAGGATACCCGCAGAAGTTTGCTGCGCAACGATGGCTTGGCGACACTGATCGAGGTGCTTCCAGCAGCCGTGGTTACACCGGCTGACCAGATTCACTGGGTACGTGAGCTGCATTCGGTAGATGTGGCAAAAATCACTGGTATTGCTGGAGCCGTGATCCGCATTGGAGGGATTCCAGCGATCAACGCCGACTATGAGGCAGTGGTCAACGAGCGGCTGCCCAAGGTGATAGAGGGTGTCGTTTTGGGGAGTCTTGCTGCGCTTCTTGTTGGATTGCGATCACTCTTTGCCGCAGTCAAAGCGATTCTGTTGAATCTTCTTTCCGTGGCTGCTTCCTTCGGGGCACTGGTTCTGGTGTTTCAGGATGGATATGGGAGCAGAGTGCTGGGTGTGGCCGGCCCTACAGGAAGCGTGTTCCCGATTATCCCGATCCTCTCCTTCGCAATCGTATTCGGCCTCAGCATGGATTACGAGGTGTTTCTCGTCTCCCGGGTTCTTGAAGAGCGGCGCAGGGGGCTGACGGAGAGAGCCGCTGTGATCGAGGGCCTTGCAAGCACAGCAGGACTCATTACCAGTGCCGCGGCAATTATGATCGCGGTGTTCGCGGCGTTCATGCTGGGGAACTTCCTGATCATCAAGATGCTTGGCTTCACGTTGGCAGTTGCTGTGCTGATTGACGCAACGATTGTGCGCATGGTCATCGGCCCCGCATTGTTGCAGATTGCGGGCGACTGGAACTGGTGGCCTCTGGGCCTCTCCGGCTCTCATGCGATCGCCCCAGCGGAGGCTGCCCGATGACATTGAACACGATGGATGATCCGCGGGCCGCGGACAACACGGACGCAGTGGACCGGATAGAGATTCGCGAAGCGACGAATGCTGACAATGATGCCTTGCTGGTGCTGACAAGGGCAACGCCGATGGGCGGACGAATTTCATTGCGCATTGACCGGGAGCCGGACTTTTTTTCTCTCCTCCGCGCCCGCGGCGATGCGGTTGTCTATGTTGCAACGCACGACCAGGAAGTGATTGGCTGTTTGTCCGCGGCGATTCATTCGTCCTATGTGCGCGGAACACTGGAGAAGATTGCTCACGTGGGCGACATGAAGGTGCACCCGAACTTCAGGGGGCGACGTGTGACTTTGCGGTTGATTGCGGCGTTGCAGGTTCACCTCCAATCAGAAGGCGTCGACGTCTGCTTCAGCCTCGTTGCGGACGGAAACAAGCCGGTGATGACGATTGCCGAAGGAAAGCATGGTACGCCTGCGCAGGTCCAGCTTGGGCGCTTTTTTGTGGAAGAGCTGATTCCGTCACCCTTCCGGAGAAAGTCGCGGAGATATCTGATCGAGCCGGCCTGCGAGCAGGACGTGCCGGAGATTGCCGGGATTCTTGATGGGCTCAGCAGGAAAATGAATTTTGCGCCTCCGATCCGCTCGGATGATGTGCAGAAGTTGATTGAGCCGGGCGGACCGGAAGCTTTTCGCAGCTTGCTTGTGGCGCGAGAAGCAGGAAGGGTTGTCGCGACACTTACCGTGGAAGATACGCGGACCCTGCGCCAGAATGTGCTGGTAGGATTGCCGACCTCGCTTCGGATTGTGGTTGCGGTTCTTCGCGTGCTGGTCCTCCCCATTCCTGGACTCAGTGTGCCCCACGTCGGCAGCCAGCTCTCCATGCTTTATGTGCGGTTCATGGGCTGCATGGAAGGCTGCGAAGAAGCTCTTCGTCCGCTGATTGCCGAAGCACGGGCTCTGGCTTACCGTCACAGGTTCACTTTTTTGTCCGTTGGGCTGCACGAGCGCGATCCGCTGCGGTTTGTTGTGGAAGGGATTCCGCGCTTTACGTTTACCTCCCGGTCGATGGCAACGAGCGCGATCACGCCGGACAGAGTCAGGAGCCTTGTCGATCAGATTCCGTATGAAGACTATGCATTGGTCTAACAACCCGAAAAGGAGAATGCCATGGAAGCCGCATCGAGGATGAATGACGCAACAGCCGTTGTAGCCAGAACCACGCCCTTGGAAGCATCGATTTGGCAGGATGTGCTTGCCCAGGCGATTACGGGCGAACTCATCGCTTCAATGAACTATGAATCCCTCGCGGAGATATGCACGGACGCAGAGGAGAAGGCGGATGCGCTGGAACACGCCGCAAGTGAACGCGGCCATGCCGCGGCTTTTGCCAACGAGGGGCGGGGGCTTGGCGTTGTGCCTCAAGACAATGTCGAGGGCCAATACTGGAAGCGCCTGCGCGCGGCGTTCCTGCGCTGCATTGCCGAGCGGGATTTTGTCGGCTGCCTCATCATTCAGGAGGTCATGCTCGAATCCTTTGCAGTTGCCAGCTATGCGCGGATTGGCAAGGTCGGGCCCGGAAGCCTTGGCAAGACGTTTGCTGCGATCGCTGCTGAGGAGGAAGAGCACATCGATCATGCGATGTCCACCCTGAGGGCAGATCGTGCACTCGATGCGCAGAGCTTCGATGAGAAGGTTCACAGGCTTCATCTCGATGTGATGACGACGCTGGCCGAAATGCTGGCGCGCGAGGACAAGAACGGTCATTGCGAAGTCTGCCACGGCAACTGCATGAAGGCTTCGTTGCCCGGAGTGGGCCTGACGACAAGTGAGTTACGCGGCGCGTCGCTGCAGCAATACCTGACGACGCTTGACATGCTCGGGTTGCCAGGCGAGATGACTCTCGAATGGGTGACGCGGCTGCCGGTTTAGGAGCACGAATGAAAGACGAGCCAGTCGACTTCGCCCTGATCGGTCATCAGGAGAGCTGGAGAGCTACTGCGGATGTCTTCGCCCTGCTGCGCGGGCCGGAGTACCCGCCTGTCCCGGACGAAGAGATCATGTCCATCGTGCCGTGGATTCCGCCACGGGCCGTTTGCCACGTACAGACGCATTCCCGCCTGGGGAGGAAGGCGAATGGACTGTATATCGACTCGTTCATTCCTCCCGACCGCCTGGACCCTGCATTCCTGCAGGAAAACCTCAAGCGCGTTCGCGGCGCAGCGGCCTACGCCATCAAGGCTGGTGCAAGGATTGTGAGCCTGGGTGGATTCAGCTCGATTCTCATTGAGGGCAACTTCGACATGATTCCGGATCGGGGCGCAACGGTCTTTACCACCGGCAATTCGCTGACAGTTGCATTCATCGTCAGCGGTATCCGGAAGATGTGCGCGCAAGAGGGCCGCGATCTGCGCCATGCGACCGTGCTGATCGTGGGAGCCACCGGCGATGTGGGATCCGGGTGCGCTCGTTGCCTTGCGCCTCTCGCAGGCCGAATGATCCTCTGTGCGCGGAATATGGAGCGGCTACGGAGACTGCAGGAAGAACTGGAGATGCAAGGAGTTCCGGTCGATGTGGCGGCAAGCATTCTCGAATTGCCTGCCAGGGCCGATGTCGTGGTTTGTGCTGCGAGCCTGCCGTCCCCTTCGCTGCTGCTGGGCCAACTTGCCCCGGAGGCCGTCATCTGCGATGCGGGATATCCCAAGAACCTGGCTCCACTTGCGAACAGGAATGGATGGAAAGTATTTTACGGAGGCCTTGGACAAGTGACGTCCGGCATGACATTCGCGCCAGCCGTCGGTGGGGTCTTGAACCGGCATCCCTTTCGCGATGTTGTCCATGGATGTCTTCTGGAAGGGATGACACTCGCGTGGGAGAGGAGATTCGAGCCATTTTCAGAAGGCCGCGGATTCATCACACCCCAGCGGGTTGAGGAGATGGAGAAGATGGCTGACCGTCACGGCATCTGCCTTGCGCCGCTCTATAACAGCGATGGGCCAATCGAGATCCGGCATGACTGCGAGCCGGAAGGGATAGGACAATGGGTGTGAAGTCACAGCATCAGGTTGAGTTGTCAAACCTTCTGTTTGGCATGAGTTGGGAAGACCCTTCGTCGGATCGCCGGGCTCTGGCGATCGAGCACGGAAACACGGTGACGACGATCAGTTCGGGTGGGTGCAATACGTTGACGCTGTTGCTCGATAATCCAGCAAAGATCTATGCAGTGGACATCAATGCATCGCAGTCTTATCTGCTGGAACTGAAAATCGCCGCGGTGCGCCACCTGAAACACGAGGATCTGCTGGCATTTCTCGGACTGGCGCCATCTGAAAGCCGCGGCAGAGTTTTTGAGAGCCTCGCGGGCGATCTGACTGCGGAGGCGTTCGCCTATTGGACACGCAAGGCTGACGCGGTGCAACAGGGAGTTGTCCATACCGGCCGCTATGAATCCTTCATCCGCAAGTTCATCAGCTTTCTTGGTGTGGCACAGGGGAAGCGCCGGATCGAGAACTTCTTCCGCTGTGCATCCATTGAAGACCAACGCGTGTATTTCGAGAAGGTCTGGAACACATTTCAATGGCGCCTGCTTTTCAAGCTGGCCTTCAACAAGCGGATGCTCGCGAAGCGCGGCCTGACAGCTGACTACTTCAAGTTTGACGATGGTTCCTCTTCCTTTGCGGAGAGCTTCTTTCGCCGGTCCAGACATGCCATGTGCGAAATCCCCATCTCCACAAACTACTTCCTGGCGCAATATTTGCGGGGCCGCTATTGGAGTGGCGATGCAGTGCCTGACTATTTGCGCAAGGAGAATCTGGCCATTGTGAGGGACAGGCTGGACCGCATTGAGGTGATCACCTGCGATGCACAGGGATGGTTCGGAAAACAAGCGGACTCTTCAATTGACGCCTTCAGCCTTTCAAATATCTGCGAGTTGATGAGTCCGGACGAAGCAGGACGACTGTTTGCCGAGGTCGCACGCACTGCACGAACCGGCGCGCGAATCTGCTTTCGCAACCTGATTGTGCCGCGCGACGTGCCCGAAGAGCTCAGCGCCAAGATCGAACTCCAGGAAGAGCTGAGCAGAGAGTTGCTGGCGCACGATCGATCTTTCGTTTATTCCCGTGTCCATGCTTATGTCGTGAGGTGAAGACTGTGAGGGAGATGAACATGACGGTTGAAGGTAGCGAGCGCGGGCTTAGTCCTTCGGAATGGAGGATTCGTCTTGGAGAATTGTCTCCTGAACTCCGAACGGAAATCCGCTCATTGCACAGAGTGCGCCCTTGGGCCAATTTCATTCTTTTGCTCTATCCTGCCGCATGGATTTTGTCCATAGCGATCATGCAGAGATGCCCTTTCTGGCCAGTCCGTGCAGCGGGCATCGTGGTCATCGCCATCTCTGTGCAGGCCATGGGGACTCTGATGCACGAAGCATTGCATGGTAATCTGTTTCGCAATCCTCTCTTCGATCGTTGGGTGGGATTCGCGCTCGGTGTGCCTACCTTCTTTTCTTCGGCGGCGTATAAAGTGACGCACCTGAATCATCATCGCTACACTCGATCCGAAAAGGATATGGACGAATTCTCCTACGCTTGCCGCACCCATCGACAGTACGTAGCACTGTTCTACGCATCCTTTCTGGTGGGTTCGCTTCTCTACATGTGCGCAGTTCCCGTGAAGGCTTATGCCATGGCTTCCCACAGTAGTCGTCGTCGAATCGTCGCAGAATACTCCTTCATGTTCCTCGCTTATGCGACTGCTGTGAGCTATTCGGTCGTCATGCGGCACACAGAGTGGCTGCTCTGGTACTGGCTGGCGCCCATTGCAGTCGCGGTTGTACTGTCGAATATTCGAGCCTTGGCGGAACACATGGGAACTTCGGGCGAAGGGGATGCGATATTGAAAACACGCACTGTAACAAGCAACCCCCTGGTGTCGTTTCTCATGCTTAATCTGAACTATCACCTTGAACATCATCTTTTTCCGGCGGTCCCCTGGTACAACTTGCCCAAGGTTCATCAATTGCTCAAGCCGATGTACTTGGCCCGGGGAGCCGTTGTGCAAAAGTCGTACGCGGCTTTTGTGATTGAGTGTTTTCGACAAGCCCCGAAGGCCGTTCACACCTTTCCAGCAAACAATTCAGGGATAAGGCCCACCGCCTGACGCGACTCTCAATCGAGCGATTGCGAGCGAACGCAACTGCCCCGAACTTTGGGTCGCAAGTTATACAGTGCCACGGCCTGTAGCAGTGACTACGGGAGCGTCAAGCGGCATCGGGATGGTATTCGCACGAAAGCTCGCTGCAAGTCACGATTTGTTGCTGGTTGCCCGCCAAAAGGATCGCCTGGATGAACTCGGCGCACAGCTTGCAGCCGGATTTGGCGCAGCTGTGTCTGTGCTCCCGGCTGATCTCACGAACGAAGAGGACTTAGCTGTCGCCGCGGCCCGCGTCGCCGACATGGATGACCTGGATCTGCTGGTCAATAATGCCGGCTTCGGGACGAAGGGGTCGTTCTGGGAGGCCGACATTGGAGGTCAGGAGCAAATGCTTCGGCTGCACATAATGGCAACAGTGCGCCTGACCCATGCGGCATTGGGCAAGATGGTGCGGAGGAATGCCGGCGGCATCATCAACGTAGCCTCAGTCAGTGCGTTTCTGCGCGTCTCCGGGAATGCCAGCTACGCGGCTACCAAGGGTTGGATGACATCGTTCACGGAAGGACTCTACCTTGAGTTGAAGGGTGCCCGCTCGGCAGTCAAGGTCCAAGCCCTTTGTCCAGGGTTCACCTACTCTTAAATCCACGATGTAATGGATGTCGACCGGAGGAACTTGGTGCTGCCTTCGCTCTGGATGAAAGCGGAGTTAGTGGTGGGTGAGTCTTTGAGATGCATGCGCCAGGGGAAACTGTATGTGATCCCAGGGTGGCGTTATAGAACCATTGTGGCCCTCATTTCAAAGCTGCCCACTCCGCTGCGTCTTGTTCTTGAAAATGTGGGTCGAGGACCAGGAATAGCCGGGGATCATCTCAGCAGTAGCGGTTGCGTAGTCTGTCTCGCAGTTCGAAGAAGATGTGCCAGTTCGGCAACCGGATACCCGTCTCTTTCCGAGTCATGCTCAAACTCGGAATTAACTATAGGTGGCCTGGAATCGTGGCCCGCACAGGTTTAGCGGGATTAGTGGGGCGTCCTTTACTTGCGAGATATCCCATTCGATTTGATCCTGCTTTTGAGAGCCAGGTCGCTGGATAAGTAATGTTAAGCCGGCTTGTGCGATGGTTTTCCCAATGGCTTAGCTTTGTTCCCCGCGGATCACGAGCAAACCGCACCTTACTGCCCATTGTTCTGGCCAGATTCACTATGCCGCCGCGGGCCGCTGAATTTCGCAGGCGAGACCTTTTCGTTTTCAATTAGCGGGATTGGATTGTACCGAGTGGCGGCATCATGTTGTATCCGGCAGGGGAGGCTGGTTGTCAGTGAGAAAGGCGGAGAACAGCAAAAGCACAGCCTGGATGGCTATGCGACGGGGCGCCCGAAAGGGATGACCACTTTCGCTGCCCTTCAGCACTGCGGGTTCCCGGTACATCTTGCCGTTCCGATAGAACTGTATCCACCAGATCGAGCTTCGCTTCTGCTGGTAAATTCGTCCGGACCCGCGGGGGCGGCTTATCTCGCCCCCCGCAGCGAATGAACTGTCTGCGGAGCCGGAACCGACTCGACCGGAATCGGATGCCAATCGATCGAATCTCCTAGGTGGTGCTTATTGCCGTCAATATAAGCGTCGAGATCGCGCACATCCAGGAGAAATAGGATGATCGCATCCTGAATCAGGCGTCTCAGCTTCCATTCGCTCATCGAGAGGTATTCAGCTGCCTGTTTTGTGCGGAGCAGTCTTCGGGGACGTGTGGGTGCAGTGGCCATCATGAGTTCCTCCTCGGTCAGGGAATGGCATAGCTGTACGTTCGCAAATTGGCGCGAACAAGTGGCCGGATGATGGGGCCAACTTCTGTTTCGGTCAAATTTGCGTATGGCGGATGCGGCAAGCGAGGTGGAGTTGCAGGCCAGGTAAGTCATCTCGCCGAGGAAAGCCAGAGGGATGACCGACGGGATGGCAGGAGGCCTCGTATCCTCGCTTGGCAGAGTGAGCGCCTTTGCCAAGTAACGGAAACGGTCGTCAGCCCGCGACTTTTTTGTAGCGGATTTGCCTCTCAGACAGAAAGGCTTTGAAAGGGTGCTAACCCAAGCTTTTCGAGTTCGAGCATAGTTTGAGCATAGTAGGCCTGTTTCGGGTTCGCTGTAAACTCTGTAAGCTATTGATTTTAATGGTGCCCGGAGGGGGACTTGAACCCCCACGGCCTTGCGGCCTGCGGATTTTAAGTCCGCTGCGTCTGCCAATTTCGCCATCCGGGCTCCGATGGCTAATCTACACGTTTTATCGTACCTGAGGCAGCGGCCTTGTTTTCTCAGAAACCCGCAATCCAAAGCGCGCTTCTACATGGGCCGCCGCTTGGTCCGCGGAATGCTCACGGGACGCGTCCACCGCTGCGGGCACACAGCTCACTTAAAGCTCGACAGGGACGCATTTGCCCAGTCCCATTCAATATGGGCAACGTGGTGCAATTGGCAATGCTCCGCGCTCTATTGAACCTTGCGGAAGCAGATCGCCTCGCCGTCCAGCCGGTACTCGGCCGAGCAGAGATCGCCGCCGCAGATCATCGCCTCCCCACCGCAAAGCTGACGCCGCGTGATGAGCCCCATGGTCCCGCAGCGGGGACAGGACATCACGGCAATAAATGGGTTTTGCGCAGGCCCCATCTTGGCTTGGTTTTCAAGCACGAAAACCGTTCCGGGGTCCATTCTTTCGGGAATCCATTCCTCAAGAAACTGCAAGTCGGCTGACATCCTGCCCCTCCAGTGGGTTGATGTAACCGAGCCGCGTCCGATGCTTCCAGGCCGGCTCAGTGTCGAGCAACAGCAGGCTGCGAATGGCATCCCGGGGGCTGGGGGAGCCTCCGGATAAACTCAGTGTTTACTTGGACGGGCAGAGATGTCAAATGGAATCGGAGCCGGGGAGTATCGAGGGGGATTCCCCGGCTACACTTCCGGCGACGTAAACCGGTCGCCGCGGAAGAGGGCATAGAATTGTGGCGCATTACTTTACCGGGCTGCCGCCGTCCCCGCTCTGGCCTGTGAACCGGCAAACTCGTCGATCGCCTTGTAAGTTTCCATATTGCGCCGGATCGCCTCGACGTATTCGCGCGTTTCCGTAAATGGAATAGATTCAACAAACTCGTCGATGCCGCTATAGGGGCCTGCGGACTGCCAATCGACCACGCGATAATCTCCCGCGTTATAGGCCGCCAGCGCGTACTCCTGCACCCCGCCAAACTTCTCCAGCATCTTGCGCAGATAGCGCGTGCCCAAACGGATATTCATCTCAGGATCAAGCAGTTGGAAGGTCTCAAAATGGCTGATTCCTTCCTCGTGCGCCATCGCCTTGCCCACCGAGGGCAGCAGCTGCATCAGCCCATAGGCGTTTGCGTGGGAGATGACCGATGGGTTGAACTCCGACTCCTGGCGAATCAGAGAGGCTACAAAGTAAGGATCGAGGTTGTTCTTGGCTGACTCTGCCTTGATGGTCTCCCACCAGGGCTCTGGGAAGAGAATGCGCCAGTAGGCCAGCGGAATGGACTTGATGGATGCCGTCGCAGCATAAGGCAGCGCTCTTTTCAGCGAGCGCATGGCGCGATAGGCCTCACCATACGAGGCGTAAATCTGCGCCTCGGCCAGCGCGCTCCAGCTCGCTGAGTCGGGGTCGGCGGCAATCTCCTGAGCAATGTAGTCGTTCAAGCCGGCGTTTGCCAGCAGCTTAGCCTTGGCAAGATGCGGGCTGTCCACGGGAAAGCTCTCTGCCAACTGAGGCACTGGAACTGCCTGTAAGCGATCCAGTTGCGCCTGGGGCGCAGGCTGCGCATTGCCCAGCGCGGCCAGCCGTTGCCTTGCCATTTGCGCATAAAAGAAGTGCTGGTAAGCGCGGATCAGTGCGCGGTAGTTGGCCGCGGCGCTGTCTGGCTTATGATCCTGCGTCTCATAGAGCCGCCCACGCCAATAAATGGCCGATACGGTCTCTTTGGCCCCTGGATAAAGCCGGATCTGCTCGTCGAAAAGGCGTGTAGCGTCGGCATAGAGTCCCTGCCGGTAGCTGAACCAGCCAGCCCGCCAATGCGCGGCCGCCGCATTCGTATTCTCAGGGAAATGCGTTGCCAGGTAGCTGTAGTCATTCACCGCTGCGGGATAGTCGCGGCGCAGCATCTGCATATTGCCGCTGGAAAAGAGCGCCTCCGCCAGCCACGGACTGCGGGGAAAATTCGACTCCATCTGTTCCACGATCTTCTTCACGCCGTCGGTGTCATCCCGGTCCCGGGCAAGCTCCATCAGCAGATACAGCCGCCGCGCGCCGTTCTCGTCCTGGGTGTTGGCCAGCGCCTCCGCTTCGGCTGTGGTCAGCCGTTTCAGCTTCAGGTCGCAGGCAGCCCAAGCGACTGCAAAGCCATTGCGGGCCTGCGCATCCAAGCCGGCTGAGCGGGCTAGCGCGCGATATTGCTCGGCCGCCTCCGCATACCGTCCAGCGTTGTAATAGGCATCGCCCAGGCTCCGCAATTCGGCCGTGGTCAGACTCGACTCCACCCCCAGGGCGGTCAGCTTGACCCGTGCAATCATGGCATCCGATGTTAAGGGGTGGCCGAGAAGGAGATGCTTGAAGATGCGCTCCGCCTCCGCCGTTTGCCCTAGCGCCATGGCCACCTGCCCTTGCGCAAGCTCAAAGCCGGGTCGGTTCGCAGCTGCCGTGCCCGCGGCTTGCGCCAGCACCTGTTGAGCGGCTACTGCATTGCCCACGGCAAGCAGCACGCTGGCCTCCAGTTCCGGCGCCTGCGGATTGAAGATGCTGTCTGGGTAACGCCCGGTGAAGCCCTGGAGCAAGGCCTCGGCGCCCGCCTCGTTCCCCGCTTCGTGGTCGGCTTCCGCGCCCAGAAAGTCAGCGTAGTCGGCCAGTTCCTCGCCTGCCTGGCGAGCCAGATGCAGATTGGTCTCAGCATCCGCGAAGCGCCTGTCCAGCAGATCCGCGTGCCCTAATGCCAGATAGGCGGCCGCCGCCGCTTCGCCCTTGTGCAGGTGGGCATATTTGCTTACGCCTTCGTAGGCGGCGGGCGTCCGCAGTGTGGCCAGTTGCTGGGCCATTGGCCGCAGCTCCGTTGAGGCCACAAAGGCTTGCCGGATACGCGCAGTCCGCGCGGCCCGAGAAGCTCTGCTCGACCGGCTAGCCGTCCTTCTGCCCCTCGCGCCCGGCTTGGTAGTTTTCTTAGCCGTCGTCGCCTTAGTTGTACTAGAACTCTTGTGCTGCGCAGGCGAGTCAGGCGAACTCGGCGCGCTGCCGGAGCTTTGGCCACCGGCGGGAGCCACCGCCATCAGCAAGGCAAGCGCGCCAGCCAGCAAGCGCTGCAAGATCGGAGCGGAAGTTGGAGAACTCAAGAACCTCATGCCTTCACTCTAAGCTGATTTCGCCCAGCCAGCGCAGCAGGGAACCAATGCCGTCACTGTATGGACGCGCCAAACGCCCATTTGAGGCCTACTTGCATATTGGATACCGTTGGCGAATTCTCGGTTTAGTTTTTGCAAATGAAATATAAAGCCGTTTTTCCAGCTTCGCGGAACAGCGACATGATTAAATATGCCTGTATGAGCGACTCGGCCTGTTGTCGCAGTCGAAGAAGTTCATAGTCGACTCCCGGCCTAGATAGCCGGTGGTCGTTAGGTCACCCTCTTCCAAAAGTGGCTGGCATAGAAGCCGTAGACGTTGGCGGTGTCCTGGGGGTCATAAGCCATCGCGTTGACAACGCTGAGGAGGATTTCGATTAGCTTTGAGTTATCTTGGTAAAACTGCTCGATCTCTTCATCAGTGGCATTCGCTCCCGTTGCTGTGGCTGGGGCTAGCTGCCGGTGAGCTAGGCGCTCATGTCGCAAAGTCAACAACTTCTCTAATACAGCGCGGTGTTTTCCACCTTCCATGTACTTGTTGAGCAGTTGGACTGCCTCCGCCGCTTTCTTGCTGAGATCGTTCCTCATCTCATCGAAGACGTCGAGCCAGCCACCGCGTTTTGCTCGGTCTAAAGCTAACGCATCGATCACCTTTTTATCGCGAAGCGTAGCCCAAACGCATTGCATCCGAATGGCCTGCTTGTTGGTGTCCCATAGGCGCGTCAGCGCTAGCAGCATCTCGCGCCGGAGTGCGGTCCGCGTGACGAGGAAAGCCTGTGAAGCATAGGATGTCCCCAAGCGGCTGTGGAGGTCCCCGTCGTAGGTGGCAGGCTTCCAAACCTCATGAAACGCAACCGCCATATCAAACTCTTGCTGAGCGGCTGTCACCTGCTCCCGTAAGGCAACGATCTTAGGATCGTCAATTTCCATCGCACATGTTCCTCGTATCCTAGTTTAGTTCGAGGTCTAGCCGACCTCAAGACTCCGCCGATGGCGAAGATTATGAATGGCCGAGACAATGAGGCAAGTCAATGCGAATCGTTACATGGAATTGCCAGATGGGGTTTGACAAGAAGGTGGAGGCGTTACTTTCGCAGAATCCTGATGTAGCGGTTGTTCCAGAATGCTCAGAAAAATCAACTGTTGCTATCGAGCGGCGCGGATACAAAACACTATGGTTCGGCTCGAACTCCCTCAAGGGGCTTGGGGTGTTTTGTCGAAAGGACTGGTCGATTCGAGCACTCCCTCAGCCACAGCAAAAGTGGATTGTGCCCGTCGAGGTCGATGCCCCCACACCGTTCACTTTGCTTGCGGTCTGGGCTTGCCGAACGGGGATTAAGAAGGCAGAAAACTACATTGGGCAGGTCTATCAAGCCCTGATATCTCATCCTGAATGGTTCGATGGGACACCTGTTGTCCTTGCGGGGGATTTGAATAGCAACAAGATATGGGATCCCGAACGAGTGGTTGGGAATCACTCAGAGGTAGTAAAGATTCTGGCTGAACGTGGTCTGGTCAGTGGGTACCACGAGTTCTTCGGCGAGGCGCAGGGCGCGGAGTCTCGCCCGACGATCTATTTTTACCGCCACGCAGATAGACCGTTTCATATCGATTACATCTTCATTCCGCGAGAATGGGCAACTCGTATCAAGACAGTCGATGTAGGGGAATATGAAATATGGTCCAAACTAAGCGACCATTGCCCGGTGACTGTTGACATTTGAGCTGCGAGATTTGGATTATTTCTCATGGATATGAGGGCTAAATCAAATTTTGAGAGTTCTTTTTTCTCGATTGGCGCATTATCGCCAATGCGCTTGTCGAACTTTCCCGCAAAAGCTCTCCCGAACCGCCTGTGAAGTCCAATTTACGGAAGCTTCAGTTAATCAGCCCGAATGCGCCAACAGCCGCCCATCTGGATTTCGGACCCGATCTGCTGCCATCTATTGCGTTCAGGCCGTTCAGTGCGTTATCGTTCCCAAAACAAAGCGAAGTCCCCACTTATCCAGGAGCCATCGCCATGCCTCTCACCACCACTTCCCTCGTCCGCCGCAGTTCCCTTCCCCTGGCCCTCTGCGCTTTTCTCCTTGCCGCTTCCGCCGCCCACACGCAGTCGCTCGATTCCCGCCATCCCGCTCCCTTGCAGCCCGGCCCAAATTCCGGCACGGTCGACAATTTTGTTGGCAACAACTATTTTGCTTTTTCGGGCGGTCCCGGCCAGGTTACGGTCGTTGTGTCCTATAACTCCATGAGCCTGCTCGGCAACGCCCAGCGCTCCACGCTCACCGTCCAATTGTCCGACGAAAAAAGATCCTGGGTTGAGACCAGAACCATCTCCTCGCTCAAGCAATCCAGCTCCACCACCATGGTCGGCAACCTCAAGGTACCCACCCGGATGATCCTCTCCGTCCTCCCGCCCAGCGGCGGTCTTGTCCGCGCCGGCGGCGATTACACCGTCACCGCGACCGGCGCAGTCAAATTCGACCCACCCCTCAGCCCCATCGAGCAGATCGTCGGCACCTATACCCCCATGTCCGTCCATGACAACGAAGACACTGCCGCGAAGTTCGAGCCCAATGGCCGGCTGGAGTTTGCCAGCGGCACCACGGGCCAGTGGAAGCTCTTCGATGCCGGCTCCCACCTCTACACGGTGACCTTCGCCCAGACCCGCCTCAGCCTCAAGCTGATTCCCGGCCGCGGTCTGGTTGATCCCCGCGACCAGTCGATCATCGTCTTTCAAAGAACCCACTGACGCTGAGGCAAACGCTTGAAGACCACTCTAGCGGTTCGCATAGAAATTCTGCCCTGCTTGGGGTAGAATTATGGTGAGGCTTCTTATGACCGGCTTTACGCCATCTCAAGCTGCTCTGCTTACTGGATTGCCGCTCTCGGCCGTCCGCAAGGCCCTGGACCATGCGGCCATTCCGTCCCAGTTGATGCGTTCAGGGCGAACCATGCTGCGCATGGTTCCGCGGGAAGCCCTGCTCTGCCTCAAGCTTGAGCAGTTGGGCGTGGGCCAGCTTCCCCTCGCGAATCGAAAACGTATTTACCGCTCCGTTCTCGCCCATCCTGCAGCCGAAGAGTGGCGTGTTTCCGGCGCGGTTGTGATTCGGGCCGGAGCGGCTCACGCAAGTCTCGACGAGGAGATCGAGAAGCTGCGCCGTGCCGAAGAGCGTGTCACTTCCGATCCGGGGATACTCAATGGAACTCCTGTCATGAGGGGAACCCGCATTCCAGTCCACCTGATCGCGGAGATGCGGCGGCAAGGAGCGCCCATCCAGGAGATTTTGGAAGGCTATCAGCCGTTGACCGCGGAAGATGTTGCGTTGGCGGTGCTGTACGCGCAAGCGCACCCTCGGCGGGGCGCAAAGTTGGGTGCGCGGCTGCCGAAATCTGCCCGGCTTATCAAGGAACAGCGCATCTCGGCCGCCGATGTCTGCTAGTCCGCTCGTTTTCTTAATCGACGAGTGTCTTCATCCCAGCCTGGTCGATGTAGCAAATGCAATGGGCTTTGCAGCCCACCATGTGGACCGGCTGGGGTTGAAGTGCGCTCAAGATCGGCAACTGCTGGAGCGCGCCGTTCAACAGGACCTCACTCTGGTCACAAACAACGCCATCGACTTCAGAAAGCTGTATGCGCGGGCGAGCATTCACTCTGGCCTCGTTCTGATCCTGCCCATGGTCCGGCCTGAGCAACAGAGGAAGCTTTTCCGGGCGGCATTGAGGGCGGTCGAAGGACGAGCGGCACTGGTCAACCGCGTGATTGAAGTAGACCAGGCGGGCGATGCGATCATCCTCCGTGAGTTCGAATTGCCCAGTTCGTAGCGCGCAAACCGCGCGGCTGTTCCACGCATTCCTCACCATCCGGCATGAAGGTTTGGTCCCACGCCGCGCCGTCCGTTACACTCATCTATTGCGGCTCCGATGCTGGTTCCGCAACGGCCCCACCGATTTCTCGCAACCAACCCTCATGTCGACCATCCAACCTATTGCAGGGGAACTCGAACCGCATCCCGACGTAGCCCTGATCTCAAGGGTGCGCGAAGGCGATGTCTCGGCCTACGATACGCTCGTCCGCAAATACGAGCGCCAGATCTTCCGGATTGCGCAGCACATTACGCAAAACCGCGAAGACGCCGAAGACGTGATGCAAGACGCGTTCCTCAAGGCGTATGAAAAGCTCGACCAGTTTCAGGGGAATTCGAAGTTTTACACATGGTTGGTCCGCATTGCAGTCAACGAAAGCCTGATGCGCCTGCGCAAGCGCCGCACCGGCAAAATGGTCTCGATCGACGAGGATATCGAGACCGAGGAGGGCAGCGTCCCGCGCGACCTGGCCGACTGGGCGCCCGATCCGGAGCAGAACTACAACCAGGCCGAGCTGGCCGAGATTCTGCGCAAAACCATCCAGGGGCTGCCCCAGGGATTTCGCATCGTCTTTGTCCTGCGCGATGTGGAAGGTCTATCCACCGAAGAAACGGCAGAGACGCTCGGCCTGAGCGTCCCCGCCGTCAAGTCGCGCCTCTTGCGTGCGCGTCTGCAACTGCGCGAGCGCCTGAGCCGCTACTTCCACAGGAAAAAGGGATCCGGAGAAGCAAGGCTAAGAGAAACGAGGGATGAAAAGTGACCTGCACTGAGTTTCTCGCATTGCTTGACGACCTGATCGACGACTCGGTAGCCCCCGAGATGCGTTCCGAACTGCAAACCCATCTGCACAAGTGCGGACACTGCGAAGTCATCCTCAACACCACCCGCAAAACCATTGAAATCTATCGCTCCCACGAGATATACGACCTGCCCGCCGGCCTCCGCGACCGCCTCCACGCCGCCATCATGGCCCGCTGCAAAAAAGGCTGCTGAAATCAAGGGCGTATGCGAAAGACACTTCGAATCTGCCTAATATCAAACTGATCCACTCCGGACTCGCCGCCCACGCGAGCGGCGAGTCCAATCAACAACTAGAACAGGGGTTCACCCCATCATGGAGAGAAACCCACGCTCTGTTGGCCGGCGGTTCGCTGCAGTGTTACGCGGCGGACCGCCGGCCAGTCATCTGCCAATATCTAGCCTCTATTCAACGTCAAGACAATGAACTGTTCTCCGCGGCGACCTTCCGCGGCGGACTTTTCCAATGTCGGGAGTAGTTCTCCAAAGTGGAAAAACTGTGGGCGAGCATCCGATCGATATATAGCGTGCCGCGCAGATGATCGACCTCGTGCTGAAGTATGCGGGCATACCATCCGGAAGCATCGATGATCCTAGGTTCTCCTCGGTGATCGAGGCAACTAACGCGCACCTGCTCGGCTCTGGGAACAAGCGCTGTAAAACCGGGCAGGCTCAAACAGCCTTCAAAGAAGGTCCCGGAAGATTCGGTAACCAGCTCAACCACGGGGTTCGCAATCACGTGAAACGGGACTTCGCATCGTCCTCTCTCTTTCAGTTCCGACTCGGTGAGAGCTTTGTGATATTCGGCCTTATCTTCAATCACGGCAAGTTGCAACGACTCCCCAACTTGCGGTGCAGCAAGACCGACTCCCGGCGCATCACGAAGAGTCTCGCGCATGTGCTCGATGAGGTTCTGAATCGAAGGGCTTAAAATCTGCTCCTTTGATAGCTCGCGAGAGGTTGCTCGCAGCGTTGGCTCACCAACACTCACAATTTTCAAACGCATCTTAGGTCATCCTCGCTACACACCACAAATTCCGAGCATCATGCCCAGACCTCGTGCCAGCCAGAATCGATCTGGCTTTCCAAAGATTCTAATCGACCACTCAATGGACGTCCCGCCATCCCCGCGTTCAGACACGGCGATGGCCGCTCAGTCCGCATAGCGGCGGGCGTAGGCGGCTGCGCGTTCGGCCAACTGAGCCTTCCGTTCCGCAGGGGTTGGCCGCGGTAGTGCAGGGTCGAGTTCGACGGCCTTGGCCAGCCGGACCGATCGCACCGCTTGCGCATGGGCGTCGAGCGGCTCCGGCAGTTATTGCCAGCGCACGAACAGAGTGCCCTCGTGCAGCCCAGTGGTATCCAGCCAGTTGGCGACGCCGGGGTCTTTGGGCGCCACCACCAGGGTCAGGGTGCCGTCGGGGTTAGGCGTGGCCTGCGACAGGTTCAGCGACGCCGTATGGTGCAGGTAGTCGAGCGAGCTAAGCCAGCCGCTGGCCAACTGCACGGCCAGATACTTGGCGCCGATCGGGGTGTGGGCGGCTGCGCGAAGAACTTCGTTCAGGCGATCTGCGAAGCGAGCATGCGCTCTACACAATCGTCCTTCGCAGTGCTCGCGCATTGCTGATCACGCGCGGCATAGAAGCGCCGACAGATGCGGCGGTATTCAATCAATTCGGGAAGCATTTCATCCAAGCGGGGCTGATCGACAAGCGCTTCGAGATTGTGATCCTACGAGCGCAGCAAAGCAATACACGCGAACTGGACCAGCTTGAAGAGGAAGTCTTCGAGTTGATCAATGCTGTGGAGTCTCTCTATCGAAGCATGGACAATTCACTCCGGTTCCCTGCTGAAGCAAAGTCGACTGCATAGTGAGCCTCCGGTATATTGCAATCACAAGTGCAGATAGCGATCTGCTCCATAAACCAGGCCGAGCGTGAGCAATGCAATGAAAACTTCGCCAATGGCTCCGACAGCGAAGGGCTTCCAGCCTTGCTTGCCGAGTTCACGGAGACTTGTCCGGAGGCCGACCCCAGCGAAGGTTAACAGAAATGCCCAACGGGAGAGGTTCGCGAGGCTTGTCAGTTGCGGCTTGGTGAAGAAGCCGATCGTTGCGAGCAGCGAAATCAGCAGAAAACCTAGAACGAATTTGGGGAATTTTCGCCATAGGAATGCGGCTTTGTTGCCGACTGCCTGGGCCTCGCCGCGGGACGCCCAATACATGGCATAGGCGAGCACGATAAAGCCAATGAGGGCGTTGCGGCTGGTCTTGGCAAGAACGGCGACTTTTCCTGCGGCGTCGGAGTAGAGCGCCCCGGCAGCGGTGGCTTCGGCGGTGTTGTCGACAGCGAGGCCGGCCCACAGACCATAGGCCTTATCGCTCAAGTGGAGCGAGTGGCCGATGAGCGGGAAAGTAAAGAGCGAAATTGCGCCGAGTGCGAGAATGGCCGCGATTGCGTAGGAGGCGTCTTCATCGTCGGCGTCGATAGCTGGCTTGGCAGCGATGATGGCCGAAACTCCGCAGATGGATGAGCCGACAGCCAGCAGCGAGGTGAGCTTGGGTTTGAGCTTGAAGGCGCGGCCCAGCAGGTGCATAAAGGTGAGCGAGAGCGTGAGCGCAACAGCGACGAGCAACAGCGAGATGCCGCCGAGGTGAAGCACATCTCCGAGCAGGAAGCGCGAGCCGAGCAGTACGATTCCGGCCTTGAGCCAAAACTCGTACGTGGCGACACCAGCCTCAAAAACGCGCGGGACTCCCGTCGTATTGGCAATGATCAGGCCGATGACGATGGCCCATAGTACGTATTCAATATTCGGAAAGGTTACGTGGTGGGACTTGGTGTAGACGGCGATGGATTGTTCGATAACTTTTCCAGCGTATCCCACGGCGGCCAGCAGCAACAGGCCGGGAATGAGATCGAGGCTACGGCGGACGAGTCCGGTTGGGCTCGCGGTACTGGCTGGGGTAACTGCATTGGCCATGCGGTTCTCCTTGAACGGTGCGGAAATCGAGTCTTTTACCATTTCACTGGCGGGATTAGGTTGAAACGCACAAGCAGGGCGAGGACAAGCGCAAGTGCGACGGCATAAACGTCGAGTGAGATGCCGCGCTGGGATGCGGTGGTATTGGTCTTGGACATGATGGTCTCCGAATTGAGTGTTTTGGATTCGGGCTGTGGGGGAAAGTCGTGTGCTTTTCAATAGAAACAGAAAGCCCGCGACGGGGGTCCGTATCGCGGGCATTCAGTACCTTGAATTGAGATCTGGCTTCGAGACCCAAGTCACCTGTGCGCGCAAAAATATTGACAGCGGCGACAACAGGATTGACCTTGCATACAAGGATCATAACCATGGAATTAGCGCAAATCAACACATTTTTTTGGGAGCAAATCAAGTCGCCAGCAGCCTATAATAAAGTAACTAGGATCGCATGACTACTCCATTGGGAGTTAATCTCCAAAACAGAATCGGCAACACCCCCCTGTTGCGCCTTGAGCGCATAACCGAAGGCCTGAAGGATGTGCAGGTGCTTGCCAAGGCCGAGTGGGCCAACCCTGGCGGGTCTGTTAAGGACCGCGCCGCCTCCAGCATTGTTGCCGAGGCTTTGCGATCAGGCAAGCTGTGCAAGGGCAAATCGCTGCTTGATTCCACCAGCGGAAATACCGGCATTGCCTACGCCATGCTTGGAGCGGCATACGGAATTCCGATTACGCTGTGTATGCCATCGAATGTTTCGGCGGAGCGGAAGCGAATTCTTCACGCTTATGGCGCGGCGATCGTTTACACCGATCCTAGCGAAGGCTCGGACGGAGCGATTCGCAAGGCGCGCGAGATCGCGACCGCCGAGCCGGGAAAGTATACCTACGTCGACCAGTATTCCAACGACGCCAACTGGCGAGCCCACTACTCGAACGGAACCGCCGATGAAATCTGGTTGCAAACAGAAGGGCGCGTAACGCACTTCGTCGCGATACTCGGAACCAGCGGAACCTTCGTAGGAACTTCGCGTCGATTGAAAGAATTGAATCCCGCAATTCGCTGCATCTCTCTGCAACCCGACTCGCCCTTCCACGGAATCGAGGGAACCAAGCACATGGAGACCTCGATCATTCCAAAGATTTACGATGCCAGCATCGCGGACGCGGAACTGGGCATCGAAACAGAAGCGGCCCAAGCGATGGCCAAAAGAGTGGCCCGGAAAGAGGGCTTGCTCATCGGCGTTTCCGCGGCGGCTGCACTGGTGGGCGCGCTGCAGATTGCGCAAGATGCGGCCGCGGGATCAGTTATAGTCACCGTTTTTCCTGACTCTGGCGACAAGTATCTGAGCGAACACTTTTGGGACGAGACCGCGTAAGGCAAAGGACGATTGGTTATGGCATTGAAGATACCCAGCTCACTGTACGATCAACTGCGGCAGCATGGCGAGGCGACTTATCCGCACGAGTGCTGCGGCGTGTTGGTGGGTGAGTTCGACGAGGCTGGGGGAAAAGTGGTCAAGGGCGCGGTGGCGTGCGGCAACACGCGCACGGATTCGCCCGCCAATCGCTATCACATCAGTCCATCGGAGCTGGTGCGCATTCAGCGCGAAGCGATGCTGGCCGGTCACGACATTGTGGGCTTTTACCATTCACATCCCGACCATCCAGCACGCTGGTCGGCAACCGATCTTGCCGAGGCGCATTGGACAGGCTGCTCGTATGTGATCACCAGCGTAGATCAAGGGCGCGCCGTGCTTACTAACTCGTTTTTGTTACTGGATCAGGAAGAAGCCAAGCGCTTTGAAGACGAAGAACTCAAAGTAATCGAGCGATAGCGGTACGATGTAAACAGAACCATTCAGAAAGGAAGAATATGGCAATCAAGGTCTTGATCCCCACGCCGCTTCGTCCTTATGCCGGGAAGCAATCCGTCATCGAGGTAACTGCCCAAACTGTAGGTGAAGCATTGAGCGATCTTGTCGCCCAGCATCCCGATCTGCGCAAGCATCTTTTTTCGGATGACGGAAAGCTGCGCTCATTCGTGAATGTTTATCTGAACGATGAGGACATTCGCTACCTAAGCAGGGAAGCGACTCCGGCCAAGGAAACCGATACGATCACCATCGTTCCCTCGGTCGCCGGAGGACGATAGAGCACTGCGACCGTTGAATCATAAATGCAACAAACTTTTCTCAGGGAGATGAATTGTGGCTGAATTGATCGATGGCAGTCAGGCAACACTGAGCAACGAAGAGATTCTTCGCTACTCTCGGCATCTTATTATGCCGGAAGTCACTCTGGAAGGCCAGAAGAAGCTCAAGGCTGCGCGCGTGTTGTGCGTGGGCACGGGCGGTCTCGGATCTCCTTTGGCGCTGTATTTGGCTGCGGCGGGCGTGGGCACGCTTGGCCTGGTCGATTTTGACGTTGTCGATTACACCAATCTGCAGCGGCAGGTACTGCATTACACCAGCGATGTGGGCCGCCTCAAGCTAGACTCTGCCATCGACAAGCTGACCGCGATCAATCCATTTGTCGAGATCAAGCGTTTCGATACTCATCTGAGCAGTCAGAATGCGTTGGAGATATTCAGCGGCTTCGACATCATCGCCGACGGCACAGATAACTTCGCTACACGTTATCTGGTCAACGACGCCTGCGTTCTCAGCGGCAAGCCCAACGTCTATGCGTCGATCTTTCGCTTTGAGGGCCAGGCCAGCATCTTTGCCACCGAGGCCGGTCCCTGCTATCGCTGTCTCTATCCCGAGCCGCCGCCGCCCGGATTAGTTCCCTCCTGCGCGGAGGGCGGGGTTCTGGGTGTGCTTCCCGGATTGCTCGGAGTGATTCAAGCAACCGAAGTCATCAAACTGATCCTCGGCGCGGGCGAACCACTGATCGGCCGTCTGGTGCTGGTGGATGCGCTGGCCATGCGCTTCCGCGAGCTTCGCGTGCGCAAAAACCCCGAGTGCCCAGTCTGCGGCGCGAATCCAACCGTCAGGGAGTTGATCGATTACAACCAGTTCTGCGGCATTCGGGGCGAAGAGTCCGAGGCAGCCACGAGCGCGAAAATTCCTGAAATTCAGCCCGAGGAGCTCAAGCGCCGCCTCGACGCCAAGGAAGACATTTTCGTACTCGATGTTCGCGAGCCGCATGAGTATCAGATTGTTAACATAAGAGGACACCTGATTCCGCTCGGAGACCTGCCGACTCGCGTGCATGAACTCGACTCAAGCCGCGAGATTGTGGTGCATTGCAAGAGCGGCGCGCGCAGCGCCAAGGCTGTTGATTTCCTGCGTAAGTCGGGATTCAAACGTGCCTCTAACCTTACAGGCGGCATCCTGGCCTGGGCAGACCGCATCGATCGCTCACTGCCGAAGTATTGACAACTTACGGCAGTGGAGCTGCCGTTTGCAGGAAAGCTTACTTGTTGACGTCAGATACCATGGCGCGACACTGAGAGGCGATGATCCTGAAGAATTCGCGCTATGGAAAAAATAGGGGTGACCCGGAACACAGAACACGAAGCAGACTGGCAGCTAAATTTCCTCCTATAGACAATATCCCATCGCAAAGGGTACATTCGTGGGGCAGTGAGCGTTCAAGAAATTTGAGCGCTTTGCCGATAGGAAGGTCATTATGCTGACGGCCCGCCTTCTGCTCGCTCGATGTTGTCGCCTCTCGCGATGTCGCCTGCAACCTCTGCGTCGTCTTTTTCTTCCATCCCTTCTTCTCATGCTTGCGATTGTTTTGCCCAGCGCGTTAGCGGCGCAGGTGAGGCAATCAAAAGATTTAGTCAAGTTCCGACTGCGCAACGGATACCTGATTGTCGTTCAAACAATGATCAATGGCGCCGGCCCTTTCAGTTTTCTGCTGGACACGGGCACCACCCGCACTGTAATCGATCCCGACCTAGCGCGGCAGTTGCAGGCTCCATCCATCGGCAAGGATTCGCTCGCCATCTATTCCACGGTGCGGCAGGTCCGGTTAGTTCATCTGGATGGCGTGCAAGTGGGGTATGCAGAGGCTTCCGACCTGGGAGTCATGGTCGATAAACTCGACGAAGTAAAATTCCTGGCCCCTGGCGTTCGCGGCGTTCTCGGCGAAGATTTCCTTTCCAGATTCGACATTCTCATCGACTACAAACGACACGAGCTGAGCTTTGGCGATTCTTCTCCCGCTGGCGAGCGATGTCCAGTCGAAACGCTCGGACAATACCACGGCTTGCCGACGAGCAACCGTCTGCTGATCAAGGCGGAGTTTATGGACGCAAGCGGAGGCAAGGTAAAGTTACAGTTGGATACAGGCGCGAAGACACCGGAGTTATTCCCCGCCAGTCATGACGCGTTTCCGTCCCAGCCCTGGGGTGGCTCTATGGCATTTAGCAGCGGCTCGAATGGGATCACCGTCCATTCGCGCATAACGATAAAAATCGGCACGACCATGATCCCGAATCTGGATGTCATCCAGTCCCGTCATGGCGTTGCCTACGATGCGATAGGCTTGTTGCCTGCATCCATCTTCCACAGAATCTACATCAGCCATTCGGGCGGATTCGTGGTGCTGAATCCCGGCGAGTAACGTTGAATCTACAGCGCCTATCTCGCAATCGCTTATAACATCAATGCCAGCCTCATCCGAAGGATGCGGCTGGCATTGATCGAACGCGAGTTAGAGCGTTTTAGACAAGCCCAGGGTTGCGTCCCTGCCGCAAATCCCACAAAGCCGCGACCAGAGCGTCCACTTCCTCGCAAGTGTTATAGAGCGCAAACGTGGCGCGAACGGTGCTCTCCAAGCCAAAGCGACGTAAGATCGGCTGAGCGCAGTGATGCCCTCCGCGAACCGCGATTCCCTTACGATTGAGGTAGTCGCCAATCTCCTCGGTTCGGAAGCCATCCATCACGAAAGAGATTACGCTGGCCTTTTCCTTCGCCGTGCCAATGATGCTCAGCCCTGAAATCTTCAACAGCGCGGCAGTCGCATAGGTCAAGAGCATGTGTTCGTGGCGCGAGACGTTGGCAATACCGACGCGATCCAGATAGTCGATCGCCGCGCCCAGGCCAACCGCGTCGGCGATATTCCCCGTGCCGGCTTCAAATCGCTGCGGCGGCGGTTGATAGAGGGTCTTCTCGAAGGTCACATCCTGAATCATGTTTCCCCCGCCCTGCCAAGGCGGCATCTGATCCAGCACTTCGGACTTCCCATAAACTACACCGATGCCGGTCGGCGCAAAGACCTTGTGCCCGGAGAAGACATAGAAGTCGCAGTCGATGGATTGCACATCGACGCGCATATGCGAGACCGCCTGCGCCCCATCCACCAGCACGCGAGCGCCGTGGCGATGCGCTGCTTCGACCATTTCTTTCACCGGCACAATCGTACCCAGCGCATTCGAGACGTGCGCGATTGAAACCAGCTTTGTCTTTGGTCCCAACAGCCTCTCGTACTCATCGAGCAGCACCTGACCAGACTCATCGACTGGCGCAACACGCAGCCGCGCGCCCTTTTCCGCGCAAAGCATCTGCCAGGGAACGATATTGGCGTGATGCTCCAGCCAGGTGACAACAATCTCGTCGTCCTTTTGAATATTGCGCCGTCCCCAACTCTGTGCCACCAGATTGATGGCCTCCGTGGCTCCGCGCACAAAGACAATCTCGCGCGGGGCGCCGGCATTGAGAAAGCGGCGCGTCTTCTCGCGGGCCGACTCGTAGGCATCGGTCGAGCGAGCCGCTAACTCATGTGCGGCGCGATGGACGTTCGAGTTTTCGTGCTCATAAAAGTAACTCAGTCGGTCGATCACTGACTGCGGCTTCTGGGTTGTCGCACCATTGTCGAACCAGATCAGCGGATGGCCGTTGATCTGCTCGCGCAAAATGGGAAAATCGCGGCGGATCGTCTCCACATCGAATGAATACGACGAGAGCCCGAGATCGCCCAATAACTCAGGTTGTGTCGATCCCGGCACGATCACTGGAAGCACATTCGTAGCATCCAGCGGCCGAGACTGCCTCTCTGGATCATGCGATGCTGGCGCGCGAAAGTCGGGTTCGTGCGTTACCGTACCAGGGAGTTGTGGCGTGTTGCGGTCAAGAGGCGATGCGAACGGATTGCCATAACTCGCAGAGTTATCCGTCGAGCCGGCCGCAGGAACCGGACGAGGAATCGTTGGTGAATTTGAGAACAGCGGCCGTGCATCCTCAATAAAAGAGAACGTGGGAACCGCCGAGGAATCCACCACTCCCAGTGAACCGGGAACGGTAGGCGTCGGAAAAGAAGCGATCTGCGCCGGTTGAAAATCGGCCGGCAGCGAAAAGGGTATGGAAGCATAGCCGTCTTCGCTCGGCACCGGTTTTCCGTTTGCCTGCGCGGGAGTGCGCTGCGTCGCCGGCTCCGTGGCAGGCTCCTGGAAGATGGGCCGCGCATCCTGGAGGAAACCAAACTCCGGGGCGACTGCGGGTGCAATTCCGCCGCCCGGAACGGCCGGAGCAGCGGAAGCAGACGAACGTGTATCCGGCACAATGCTTCTGTCCGGAGTGGCAACGAATGCGCCTGGCTGCACTTCGGTCAGGCCTGCAAGTATTCCCGGCACAGCAGGCGCAGTTGGGCTGGGCGCCGCCGCATAAGGATTCCCGGTGAAAGCCGAGTTAGGCGGCAGCAGAACCCTGGCCGCCGTAACAGCGGGCTGTTGTAACTCGTCGGGCAGCGCAGAGAACAGTTCGTTGGCCATGCGCGATAATTCAGCCGGCGAGAGAACGCCGGGAATTACGCCTTCGCTTCCCGGCGCCGCTGTCGATACGAGCGTCCGGTCACTTGTACTCATGGTATTGACCCACGTCTACGTCTTCGAGCAGGGCAATTGCATCGTCGGTCAACACTGCAGCCGAGCAGTAGAGCGACACAAGATACGAAGCCAGCGAACGCTGATCGATGCCCATGAAGCGCACCGACAATCCAGGGCTCTGTTCGCCCGGCAATCCAGGCTGGAAGAGACCCACCACGCCCTGTTTCTTCTCGCCCACGCGCACCAGCAGGATCTTGGACTTCTGATCCTTGCTTCTCACGGCTATCTTGTCGGAGGGTATCAGCGGTACTCCGCGCCAGGTCAGGAAGGGAGTGCCAAACAATGTAACCGTCGGCGGCGGTACGCCACGCCGTGTGCACTCGCGTCCAAAGGCGGCAATGGCGCGTGGATGCGCCAGAAACAGCGAAGGCTCTTTCCAGACCTTCACCAGCAACTCGTCCAGATCGTCCGGCGTCGGCGCGCCTTTGCGCGTCTTGATCTTCTGCGCGTCGGGAACATTATTCAGCAGGCCGTAATCGGCATTGTTGAGCAGTTCGCTTTCCTGCTTTTCCTTCACGCTTTCGATGAGAATGCGCAGTTGCTCACGAACCTGATCGTAGGGACTGCTGAGCAGATCGGAAACGCGGGTATGAACATTCAGCACCGCATTGATGCTGCTGAGGCGATACTCGCGAGGCGCATCTTGATAGTCGGCAAATGTTGTTGGCAGTGGCGACTCGTCTTCATGCGAGCAGAGAGACTCGATCACCTTGCTCTCGTTCACTTTGTTCACGCGAAAGGTGCCTGCCTCAAGCGGCTTCCAATCCAGCAGGCGAACCAGCCAGCGCGGCGTGATGGCTCCAAACTGCGGAGCAGTCTTGGTTACATTTGCAAGTTGAAATGCAGCTTCTTCGCGCAACGAGACGCGGACGGCTTCTTCTGGCACAGGTGTTCTCCTTCTGGTTCGACCTTAAAAACAATACTATCGGCTGTAGATTTACCCGGCAAGGAGACAATCTCAGCTCCTGGAGAATGCAGAACGGGCCGGCAGCCTCTGGTCTAAGGAGGGGCCGTTGTTCTCCCATCAAAATTTGGAGCGCCGGGCGGGAATTGAACCCGCGAATACAGGTTTTGCAGACCTGCGCGTTGACCGCTTCGCCACCGGCGCTTGAAGAATCGGAACTCTACTCTCTAGTACTTCCGAACGCTATGATCTACGCGATCCGACCAGGCGTGTATTCCACCCGTCAAATTCCAGACATGCGTGAAGCCAGCCTTATGCAAGACCTGTGCTGCCTTTGCGCCCCGCGATCCCATCTTGCAGACAGTCACAATGTTCAGGTTCGAGTCAAGTTCATTCATGCGCTTCGACAACTCCGCGAGGGGGATCAATTGTCCGCCGATATTGGAGATCTCGTATTCGAATTCATCGCGCACATCCAGCAGGAATAGATTTTCGCCGGCATCCAAACGCTGCTTCAATTCCTCGACACGAATTTCAGGAACGCTCATTTTTTCTCCCTTGCCTGGAACCTTTTCGGCGACTGCCTGCTTTGCCGCACTCGCCCCAATTTCAACCCAAAATAGAAAACCCACCTGCCAGTTCAATCTCTGGCGGTGGGTACCTTGGAGGCGGCAGCTTGTAAGTTACTCTAGCCTAACCACTTCCTCACGCCAGCATGTATTTGCGCACAGCACATCGCTGTACAACAACACATTGCGGCGGTAGCGGCGGTACGAGAACTCATAGGGACACTTTAGCACCAGAGCTCCGGGTTGGCAAGTGCTCTCGGAGACATTTTTCGGTTTTCAACTGATATTAGATTGGAAACAGCCGTCTCTGCCGTGCTGCACGACTTTGCTCCGCGTCCTACGAAGAGCCCTACCTTCGACAACGCGTCTTGGAGCGTGTAGTCGCGGCGAAAAGCGATGCCATGTCCTCGACTTGCGAAACCACTATAGATCGCAGCATCAGAATCAATCTCCCCGATGACGAGCATGAAGAAGGACTTTGATCCTGCGGCGGTTCCGCCCCGGAAAGAAACCGGTCAACCGGGCAGGGATATTTCTGATTGACAAGACCTCTTGCTCTCGATAGGCTGAGTGCAGGTCATTTCGATGCATCCTATTGCCATCAAAATCGCGTGTTGTTGTCCCTCTCTGCGCTAGCGCCCGCTGGTCTGTCCGCGATTTTGTCTCTCAGAAACCTGATTTCTCCTAGGTGTCTTTCAGATAGAGCATGAACGTGTTGGCATGTGCAACAACGCGATTGTTCATTGGCTCCGGTTCAGCAATGCACCCGCCGTGGTCTTGCCGTGCAACTGAATCACTACCTGCGCACGAAGTCTGCAACCGTAGCTTATGTGCTTGCAGCGCATTTCCAATTCTCCCCCGCTATTCGATGAAGCAATTGCACGAAGCCGTTTGCGAAAGTGAGTCTCAATGACTGCAATCTTGAAACATATCCGTTTTGTCGCCCTGCTGCTGGCGGTTTCTCCGATCAGCATGATTAACGCGCAGGTAGAGGTGCGCGCTGGATTTTTCCCGAATATCTCGCACCCGCAAGCACTTGTAGGAAAGGCCCAGGGAACGTTTGAGCGTTCTCTCGGCCCTGGATTTCGCGTCGAGTGGAAGCAGTTCAACGCAGGGCCTTCGGTAATCGAGGCTATTTTCGCTGGCGCTCTCGATCTGGCTTACATCGGTCCCAGTCCCACACTCAATGGATACATTCAATCGCACGGCGATGCGCTGCGCGTGGTCGGAGGCGCATGCAGCGGCGGAGCGTCGCTGGTGGTGCGCGAGGGCGCGGGCATCGCGAAAGCTTCAGACTTTCACGGCAAGCGCGTTGCCTCACCGCAACTTGGCAACACGCAAGATGTCGCGTTGCGCGCATGGCTGCATTCCCAGGGGCTGGCTACCACCGATAAAGGCGGCGACGTGCAGGTTCTTCCACTTGCCAATCCTGATCAGCTTACATTGTTTCTCAAAGGGGAACTCGACGCCGCGTGGGCTCCAGAACCGTGGGCAACCCGGCTCATCGATGAAGGGCATGGACGGCTTTTCCTCGATGAGCGCACACTGTGGCCCAATGGCCAGTTTGTCAGCGCCCATCTGATCGTGCGGACGGAGTTCCTTCGCCAACACCCCGAGGTCGTGCGCCAATGGTTGAGCACCCACGTCGATCTCACTGATTGGATTAATTCGCATCCCGCGGATGCCAAGCGGTTACTCAATGGAGAAATTCAAAAGGACACTGGAAAAGCGCTGCCCGCTGCGGAGTTGGATGAGGCTTTTGCTCGTCTGACGCCTACCTGGGATCCTTTGCGCAGCACCCTTGCCGCGTCTGCGCAGGCGTCGGTGCAGGCCGGCGCTCTGCATCAGCTGCCCGATCTATCAGGCCTCTACGATCTCACGCTGCTCAATCAAGTATTGACTGAGAAAAAGAAGAAGGTGATCCCATGAGTCTGGCTCAACTGGCTTCGTCAAGACACAGCGAAGTTCTGCATACTACGCCTGTCCCGCATTCGCTTGACTACGATGCCGTGCCTGAAAGCATCCAATTGCGTGCGGTCGATCTGAGTTTTCCGGTGCGCAAAGGGCCTCGGCTGGTGGCGCTCAGCAATATCAACCTCGACATTCGAGCCGGCGAGTTTCTCTGCGTAGTCGGCCCCTCTGGATGCGGCAAGTCGACGCTGCTCTCGCTCATCGCGGGACTCGCCTTCCCCACCAGCGGCGAGGTCCGCGTGAACGATCAGTTGGTGAAGGGCCCTGGAACCGATCGCATTCTGATCTTTCAGGAGCATGGCCTTTTCCCGTGGCTAACCGTTGGCCAGAATGTTGAGTTTGGGATACACATGATGGGCATGGGCCGCCGCGAACGCCGCGAACGCGCCAAACAATACCTGCAGCTGGTCCATCTGACTGAATTTCGCGACAGTTACATACATCAGCTTTCCGGCGGCATGCGGCAGCGGGTGGCCATTGCTCGCGCCCTGGCTACGCAACCCAGTGTGTTGCTGATGGATGAACCCTTTGCCGCGCTCGATGCGCAAACCCGCGATATACTCCACGACGAGTTGGAGCGCATATGGAAAGCTACAGGCTGCACCATCGTCTTTGTCACGCACAATGTGCGGGAAGCGGTGCGCCTCGGCAGCCGCGTCATTCTTATGACTTACAGGCCGGGAACAATCCGCAGTCAGGCGGATATCGTCTTGCCGAGACCTCGGCACATGGAGGATCCACGCGTGGCGATGCTTTCCGGGGGAATCCTCGATGAGTTGCGCGAAGAAATCGACAAAGCGGTTGCCGCGGAGTACAGCCATGTCTCGAGTTCTTAAGAATGTGGCCTTCTATGGCGCGCTTCTGGCCGCATGGGTATTGGTCACCCATGCAAAGATATGGCCTCCCTACCTGTTCCCTGCCCCGCTCAGTGTGTGGCAATCGTTGCACGATGGTTTTGCCGACAACAGTTTCTGGATCGCCATAGCCATCAGTATGCGGCGTGTTGCCCTCGGTTATGGTCTCTCAGTGGTACTGGGCATGGCCCTCGGCTTTGGTATTGCCAGCAGCAAGTTTCTTGAGGAGACGGTGGCGCCCCTGCTCACCAGCTTGCAGAGTTTGCCGAGCATCTGCTGGCTTCCCTTGGCCATGCTGTGGTTTGGCCTGAGCGAAAAAGCAATCTACTTTGTCATCATTACCGGTTCTGTACTGTCGATCACCATCAGCATGGAGTCGGGCCGTCACGCGATTCCACGGATCTATTCTCAGGCAGGACGAAACCTTGGCGCGCGTGGATGGAAATTGTTTGTCTATGTGCTGCTGCCCGCAAGCTTGCCCCATCTGGTTTCCGGTCTCAAGCAGGGCTGGGCTTTCGCTTGGCGCGCGCTCGTTTCCGGGGAGATGATTGTTGCCGGTCTCGGCCTTGGTCAGTTGCTAATGGTGGGCCGCGACAATAACGATATGAGCATGGTTCTGGCAGTCATGCTGGTGATCGTCTTGATCGGATGGGCAATCGATGGCCTCATCTTCCGCAGCATCGAGGGATGGTTCAATCGCCGGTGGGGATTGGGAGCAGCGGCATAACCTAGCCAGCGTCTTCGATCGGCGCGCATGAACCGCGCAGGAGTTCTGGGCGTCTGCGCAACTCAAAAAGAGAGACAAGGTTTATGAAGCTGGATCGGCGCAATTTTCTGCTTGGCAGTGCAGTCACCGCCGCACATGCAGGCATGGCGGCCTCCTTGCCCAACGCAATGGAGCCCTCCACCGCCGCAATTGCCTCGGCGGCGCCGAAGCGGAAGCCGAATCTCGTCGTTTATCTTTCCGATCAGTTTCTCTGGGACTTTGTCGGCGCGAATGGACTAAACAGCTCATCCGGAACCCCGAACTTGGACCAGTTAGCCTTGATCATTTTCACCACTTCAGGGGCTTCGATCTTATCGAAGAGACGTGCACCCAGTGCCAGCAAGATGTCGGATTTCATTCGCCTTTCGACGGTGTCGGCGTGGCGCTTGCTTTTTGCCATCGCGCCAATGTGCCAGCCACGCCATGGCAACGGTCTGAAAGGAGTTTTTGTTCGCAACGTTGTTCTCGTTTTTCTCGGCTTTCCGGTCTGCCATCGGGTCGGTGCCTGCCGTCAGGAGCGAGCAGGCTGCTGCGTGGAACTCTCTCGCCCTCGCCAGGCCGACGTCCGGATACTTCCCGTAGGACATGAGCTTTTCTTTGCCCTGGAAGTCGTAGCCCCAGCGCCATAGCTTCCCGCCGGCAGTCGTGACCCAAAGGCACAGACCGGCACCATCGCTCTTGGCATAGTCCTTTGTTCCAGGTTTGGCGCTCTGGATGGCTTTCTCGTTAAGCTTGTTGATCTCCATAACCTGCGTTCCTTGTAAAATACCCCCCAGCGTACATCTTGGCAGACCTAGCTTCTGCTGGACGAGGTTGGATAGGTCTGGGTCTAAATCTCTTTATTTTCTTATATTTATAATATTCTGTTGGACTTGGGTGGACACGGCTGGAAGGGTCATTGGCGGAGAGGGAGGGATTCGAACCCCCGATAGCCTTGCGACTATGTCTGATTTCGAGTCAGCTCTATACCTTACAAATCCCCAATGTTCATGCACCTTTCGCGAGTACGACTACAGCCGGTGTCACTTTTAGTGCTACTTTTGGTTTCGGCTTTTCAATAACCGGTCCGTGGCAGAGCCTAAAATCGACAGTGGGGCGCCCTCCGCGGTCCAGGAAGTCGCGTGGTGAAAATGCCCATCCTCCTCCCATCCCCTAATTCTGTATTTAGCTATATTTTCAATTGTTTGGCGGATATACACCTCACACATTCTGCGAGAAAAGATACCACCATTTTCTTGCAAATAAGCAATGATCCGCATGGAACGGAGAATAACCTAACGGCTTTGTCTCTTGGACTGCGCCAAGCTCTTGTGAGAGATGCGCCACCACTTTTGCTTTGATGATATCGTTCAACCTCGCTCGTCTGAAGAAGCACAGCGAATTCGAGTCAGGTCTATCGATTGAGAATGGTCAATGTTCATGCACCTTTCGCAAGTACGACTTCAGCCGGTGTCACTTTTGCTACTGCTTTTATGTTCCGCTTTTTAATAACCGGGTCGGGTGGCAGAGCGTAAAAGCTCATGGCTGCGCTGATGGCCTTGGCGTTTACTTCCGGTTGTAGATGGGAATAGCGCATCACCATTCCGGCCCCGGAATGGCCGAGGTATTTGGCGACTGCGGCCAGTGGAACGCCGGACATTACCCAACGGCTTGCTGCCGTGTGCCGCACGTCGTGAAAGGTGAAGTCCTTCACGCCAGACGCTTCGAGCGCGCGCAGGAACCAGTACCTCATTTCGTAAAGCTGCTCGCCATTGCGGTTGGTGCAGAGGGGGGCGTCATTTTCCTTGCCTGCCGCCAGCGCCTTATAGGCGGCGACAGCCATGGGCGTCATCGGTACGAACCTGACCTTGGGTTTGCGGGAATCCTTGGTCTGGTGGATTTTGATCATGCCGGTCTGCGAGTTGTAGTCCCCAACCTTGCCCCGAAGAACTTCCGATGTGCGGGCTCCGGTGTGGAGAGCGAGAATGAAGACGTTTAAATAATTCGGATACCGCTCACGAAGCTCCTTTGAGATTGCTGCTTCCTCCTCTTGCGACAGGAAGCGCACCCTGGAGTTGTCTTCCTGGCGACGGGTGATCCTGCCCCAAGGCTTGAGCGTAAGCTTCTTGGTCCCTTCCGGGCCGGCCACGGAATAGATCAGTGAGAACGCGGCGACGTACCTGTTGCGCGTTGTGTCGGACCATTCATGTTCTTCGGCCTGCTCATCTAGCCAGTCCAGAACTTCCTGTCGGGTGATTGACTCGGCTTCGCGTTTGCCGAATGTTGGCAGCATACGATTGAACTTCATAGCCGTGTCGTATGCGTGGGCCGCAGTCCGTTCCGACTTGAGGTGCTTGTTGGCGTCATCGATGAGTTCGGCAAAGGTGACCTTTTGTTGCTGCGGCTCCGATGGTTTTGGCAGTTCGCCCGTTTCTGCCTGGACGTGACGAAGTCCGAGGCGGTTCTTGGCAGCAGCTAAACTGCCGACCTTTTCCCGGCGTATCTTTCCCTCAGCAGTAAAGCGAATCCAGTAAATCCCGCTTCCAGAGACCTTCTCGAAAATCCCCATTGGCAGCTTGGTTTTCTTGGTGGCCATGGCCTACCTCAATTCATTTGTGATTCTCTGACTGCTTTCAACATGGAGCCAAGCGATTCAACTGGCTCTCGCCACCGCGTCTACAAATGTACGGAATCTGGCTTCAATTTCTTCCGCAGAGGTTGTCGGGTAGCTAAGCTCTTTTGCCAAGACTTCAAGCTCGGGCTGCCACTCCGCGGGAATTCGAATGGGCGGAGGAAAGTCGTGCGTAGCCCGCTGTGTAAACACCTGTTCGGCTGCCGCGCGTACAGCCCGCACGTCCAGCTTGCCCAACAGGTCAATCAGCAAAATATCCAGTACATCGCGGGCACGCCCTTGCGAAAATGGTCCGGTACAGGCGTGCAACTTCTGGGCAACCTGTTCACTCAGATTCAGGCAACGAACTGGAGACGGTGTCCTCAACCCCATTGCGGAGAGTCCTCGAATCGTTGGCTCCACGAGGTCTACGACGCCCGCTCCCGCTGCCCCCAAATCTACATCAATCGTTTGCCACGCACGGGTTCGATACTGGATGGCGAGGTCCAGTCGAACCGCATCAACTTTCTCCATGTTCAATGGCTTGCCTTTCAACCTGAAGCTGAAGTCATCGAACCCGAGCACGAGCGCATTTTGAAAGCGTGCCAGCCGCGCCGCGCGTTCGCCTGAGACACCGATGTCGATGTCCTTCGTCGCGCGGGCGCCCTCGGCAAAGCGCAGCTCCATCGCAGCGCCACCCTTCAGGTAGTAGTTGTCCAGAATGCCCTCGCTCACCGCTCGTTCCAATACTCCGCAGAGCGCCAGAAAGGAAACCCACCGGCGAAGACGCTCCTGCGCCAGTCCTTGCTCTTTGGCGACTCGGGCCAACGTCTTTTCCAGACGCTCAACTGGTTGAGGAGCCATTCGACTTCACCCTGCTTCCGTTTTTTACAAGTGAGAGAGCATGTGTCGAGCGGCTGATGCGCTTCCGAAGGCCACTCGCTTGAGCTGCGTTGAGTAGTCCTTCTCGGAGCGCATCTGCGATGGCCTTCTTGGCAATATCTGCTCGATGGGTTGTCGAGAGAACATCCATGACCGAGCGTTCTACCGAAGTGACCAGCATTCCCTCATGCTGGCCGATCTCCTGCGGCGAGAGGTTGGCCCGATGAATCACGATCCATTCGGGGTGCTCCCGCCGTAACCGCGCCGACATCGGAACAGTAAGGTGAATACGCGCTGGGTTCACGTCCGAGATGCCATAGAGCAGCAAGGCCGTTTCATGAGAGAGGGCGACGCGCTCCGGTCCTTGACTTGCCTGCGCCCACAGGACAGCTTCGCGGTACTGGGCAAGCCGGTCTGCCGGAAAGTGCGCAATCCGGTAGACCCCTCTGCTCATGCGCTCCAACCGGCCACGCTGTGCGAGCCGTACCAGTACAGAATCTTGAATCCCCTGGGCGCGCGCGTCTTTGGACGCGAGCAGGCCATCATGCTCTTCGGCAAGTGCATACAGCTCGTCCATGCGAGTTCGTGGCATGAATAGAGTATGCAGCCGCAGTATCGCAATGTCAATATCATTCCAAAATGGAACTATAATGACAAAGTTCGCATCCCCTGATCGCAGAGACTTCCGGGGTCATTCGGGCAGGACGGAGTGGCTGCGTCGCCAAGCGATTCGATCCATGAAGCTCCTACTGAGTGATCTGCTGGATTGCGCTGTAAACCCATCCCGTCGCCGTTTTGGTGTCGGCCAGCACCTTGGCGCGTAGCGATTCCGGCAACCATGTCCGAATCTTCGAAATGACCTCGGGGGTGATCCGCTCCTGGCCGAGCGACTTGAGCGCCTGAACGATCAGACCGCTCTCCTTGAGCTTAGCCCCCTAGTCCTTCAGAGCAGTATGCTCGAAAACCAGAGCGATATTACCGACCTGGCAAGCTCTGTCTGGCCCATCCACAGGTAGGCAGCGCGGGCGGGAGCCTGGGTGGAGAGCCCGAGGAAATTCAGAGCGGTGGCCCCGCTGGGCCGAATTCGCCAGCGGAATTTACGCGCCAACGCCCGCGCAACCGGGTCAATATCAGGACTCAGGTTCTGATGGAGGAGCTTGCTGAAGCGCGGGTAGTCGTAGATGCCGCGGATGATCCGGCGAATCTCCCTCCGCTTCTCCAATCCGGAGAAGTATCGAATCCACAGTGGGGCGGCGCCCCAGGTCCAGGAAGTCGCGCAGCGAAAATGTCCACCCTCCTCCCCATTCCTCGATTCTATATTTAGCCTTATTTTCAATTGTTTGGCTCATATCAAGCCCATAAATTCTGCAAGAAGAAATACCATTCTTTTCTTGCAAGTTCAAGTAGTTATCCGCATGGAACGGAGGATAACCCAACAGATTTGTCAATTTAATTGGCCTTCAGGTTATGTTCGACATGCGCCTGCCATGTTTTTTGATTAAATAGTTCAAGCTCGCTAGTCGAAAGAAGGACAGTGATTTACAACTAGCAACTACAGCAGGGAACCGACAGAGGAGACGCGAATGATGATCTATCCGGGCTTGGCAGCACTCAACGGACAATGGAACAAAGACGAGTACGCCGCAGGCTATCGTGCGCGTCTCACAGCCATTCCTGACATCGACGGAGCGCATCACTGCTGGCGTGTCGGTTGGGAAGACGCCGACACGGAGATGCTGGAGTTGGCCCGCCACAGGAAGGCTCTGGCAGAAGGCGGCGAAGACGACTATCCGGAGACCTGGAGCCTCCTCTTCGACGCCGGCGGCGATGCGCGAGAGAACGGCATCCCCTTTGACGACGAGCGAACGGCGCCTTGGAAAGAGGGTTGGATCGAAACAGACATCAACCTTGGAGTGCATGGGGTAAAGGCATAGTGGAGCAAACTTCAAAGTGGGTGATGTTTTGCCAGTGTCCGAAGAACTTGAGGCAATTCGTCACACATAATTCCACGACGCAATTCGCCGCCACCAGGGAGGGTTTGGATCATGCCTATCGCCAAGGGGAAATCTCGGAAGCTCTCTATGCGGCGTCGTGCGGACATGAGCGTGGCACCCCAGGTCAACCTTAAAAGGTCTAGACCCATCTCTCCTGAACAGATCGCCGAACGCTTTTGTGAAGAGATGATTGAGAACCTGAAGCGAAACGTCCCAGAAAACAAGCATCGTCTCGCCATATAGGCGTACATCCTGTCATTTCAGCAGTCGAGGGAAAGCTTCAATCTGAGCAGCCGCTACAGGCTTATCCTCCAAATTCGACGCTAAATATGCCGCAAATCCAACCAGACCGGCTTTTCTGATCGGCCTTGCAGAAAGCCTCTTTGACCAGTTAGGTAAGTGATTCCCCAACATTCGCGCATCAACGAGTCCCAATCGCCAACAGTATTCCAGATGAGATGACCCACGACTTTCAAGGTATTTCGCTCATCGGTTGTGTCACCATTTTCAGGCACGCAAATAAGCGGGCGCGCTATTTTCGTTAATCGTGTATAACGCTAATAGAGGCAGCGAGCTATTAGCGCCAGCGAAACCAATGAGCCAACGCAAAGCGATTCCGGGCCAGAAGGTCTCCCAAGGCACCTACAGCGCGTTTATCCCTGCGCCATTACCTCCTGTGCTGGAGTGGACGCCACGGCTCATCCGTGCACTCTCCGATGCGGATCGCCTCATCGGAAGACTTGCCGGAGAAGGCGGACGGCTGCCCAACCCTCACGTTCTAATTGGCCCCTTCATACGCCGTGAAGCAGTTCTGTCGAGCCGGATCGAAGGCACTCAAGCCACATTGGGAGAGCTGCTCGCTGCCGAAGCCGGAGCTGTTGTCGATCGTAGTCCGGAAGATCTGCGTGAAGTCGGAAACTATATCGTTGCGCTGGAACATGGAATCGCCCAGCTTCACAAACTCCCTCTATGCGTCCGGCTCATCCGCGAGCTGCATGACAAGCTCATGACCGATGTGAGGGGAGATCATGCAACTCCGGGCGAATTCCGCAGATCGCAGAATTGGATTGGCAAGCCAGGAAGCACGCTGGCGACGGCCTCTTTCATTCCGCCGCCGCCTGGTGAGATCGAGCCGTGTCTCGCGGCCTGGAAGAAATTCATCTACTCATCGGAGCTGCCGCCGCTGGTGACGATTGCTCTGGCCCATTACCAATTCGAGGCCGTACATCCGTTCCTGGATGGCAATGGCCGCGTTGGACGTCTGTTGATTGCACTGTTTCTAATTGAACAGAGGATTCTTCCGGCTCCGCTGCTCTACCTGTCGGCGTTCTTTGAAGCCACGCGGCGCGACTACTACGAGGGATTGCGCGGAGTCAGTGAGCGCGGAGCGTGGAACGACTGGCTGGAATACTTTCTCCTCGGCGTCGCCCGCACCTCACAGGATGCTCTGAGCAGGGCGACTCGCATCAACGTGATTCTTGCCCAATGGCAGCGGCAGGTAGCTGGCGAATCAACCAACACTCCCCTGCGGATTGTAGATCTGCTGGCGGGCAATCCTTTCATCACCGCTAAGGGCATCGCCGGCGAGCTGGGCGTTGCATTCACGACTGCCCAGCGCGCAATCGAACGGCTGGAACGTATGGAAATTGTGAAGCAAGCGACAGATGCCAAACGAGACCGTGTCTACTGCGCCCAAGCCCTGCTCTACATTCTCGAAGAACCTGCAAACCTTACAGGCACCCTTTCCGATTGAGAAAATCGTCCAATCATATCTTCTCACTTGAGAGAACCTCAGAAGGCAGAAACAGGATAAACACAGTGCCGGAACGATGCGGCGCATGTCTACTGCGAACCCGCAAGGAGCCTTTATGGCGGGCGACGATATCCAGGCTCACTGATAGCCCCAGACCTGTTCCACTGTGTCCTTTGGTCGTAAAGAAGGGCTCGAAGATCTTCTTGCGAGCGTCGGGGTGTATGCCGACGCCGGTATCCGCAACTGTAATCGCGAGCCCTTTTCTCCCGTTGGACCAGTTCGTAGCGCACCGGCTACGCAAAAGCAGCCGGCCGCCCGAACTTTGCATGGACTCGATGGCGTTCGAAACCAGGTTACTGAGAACCTGCCGAATTTCGCCTTCAACGCACCTTATCAAGTGGTGAAAGCGAGTCTTCTTCTCGACTCTTACACGGCCGTTCAACAACCGGCTCTGATAGACATTGATCACATCGTCAATTAATTCCGCGCTAGGAACCGTCTTGGGGTTAGCCGACTGCTTGCTGAAACTGAGCGTCTGATTCGTAATGGCTGAAATGCGACGAAGCTCGATGTCCGCCCGGTTAAGGAAATCCTGAACCTCAATCGATGAGGTGGCCGCTCTTGCCAGAAACAAGAGATTCGTAACCGCACTCAATGGATTGTTGATTTCGTGAGCAATCGAGGCGGCGAGTCGCCCGACCGCGGCGAGCTTTTCGTTCTGGATAAGCGCCTTTTGAGCACGTACGTTCTCCGTAACGTCTACACCAAGCACGATGATCCCGGAGATCGAGTTGTCCCCCTCGCGGAGAGGCTGATAGACAAAATCTACGTAGCGCTCATCGGGCGCCAATCCCTCGGACCAAGCCACGTCAAAGCGCGCGGCTTGTCCCCTGATCGGTTCTCCAGTCGCAATTACCTGATCCAGCATCGCGACGTATCCCTGTTCCACGGCCTCAGGCAAAGCTACGGAAACCGGTTTTCCCAGCAAATCTCGATTTCCAACGAGCTTCATGTAAAGAGGGTTCACCATGGAGATGACATGGGTCGGACCCTCCAGAAGCGCGAAGAACGCTGGAGCTTGCTGGACGATGCTGAGCAAGCGAGTCCGCTCCGCATGGAGTGCTGTCACACTCTCGTCGAGTTCTTCCTGCCGCGCACGCAAAGCTTCTACTGCCACCCCGCGCTCCCTGTCGGCAATTGTCGCGGCAGTGACGTCTTGACAGATTGTGATGATGCCGGCAACTCGACCATCAGGCTCAAAAACAGGACTGTAGTTGTAGTTGAAGTAGGCGTCCTCCAACTTGCCATTCCTCAGGATGGGAACAAGCGCGTTTTGGAACGAAATGGTCTGTTGATCGTGCAAAACGGACTCGAGCTGTTGTCCAACGACTGGCCAAACGTCCGACCAGAATTCACGCCCGCGATCACCCAAGGCGTTGGGATGCCGGTTCGTCAAGATGGGACTGAAAGCGTCATTGTAAAGAAGGATCAATTCCGGTCCACAGAGGAGCAGGATTGGATGACTCGCTGAAAGCATAATGTTCACTGCGCCCAGTAGCGTTTCAGTCCATTCGGAGATTGGTCCAATCGCAGTGGACTTCCAACTGAATGCACGGACGCGCTCCGCCATCTCACAGGTTCCGATGAGATGGCGAGTCTGAATCGCCAGTTGTTCAATTGGAGGTTTTCCCTGCATTCCAATCGCTCACCAATCTTATGATGCAAAAGACACTCCGAGCGATGTCAACGACTGCAAAATGACGAGCGTGACAATTACTGCGGTCCAGAGTCCCGCCGCCGGCATCCCTACGTCCACGTGCCCGTATTGGGCCGCCGCGGAATCAGACTTCAAATCCCAACTCGCTAGATGGCGAAGAGTGACTGCCAGAATCGACACCCGTGGCATTTTGAGCATAATCACCGGCTGATCATATCGGTGTATGCATTAGAACTACCCTCGCTTCGCGCTCGAATACCCAAATGCCTCAAAGCTAGGTCAGCGGTGCGCTTGAGCTGAGCACGAGTGGAACCATTCGCAGCTTGAACTGCGAGACCACTGAGAAGCGACGAAAGATAGCGGGTGTAGTCGTCAATGTTCTCTTCTTTGGAGAACTCTCCGGCCCTTCTGGCCTTGAGAAGGCGGCCCTTGAGGACGGCTTCATTTCGAAGCCGTATATCGAGCATCAGAGCCTTCGCAGGCTCAGTGTCTACGCCGCAGGACAATGAGCCAGTCAGTGTGAAGCAGCTAGACGGGTATTCCTTGGAGCCTAAGAACTCCACTGTATTGTAAAACGCAGCCTGTATGAATGTTTCGAACGTCGGCTCTGCAAGCGCCCGCACCATGTACTGCCCCGGTACTTCCATATAGCGTTTCGCCGCAAGCGCGAACAGTGCCTGCTTATCGCCGAATGCTGCATAAATGCTGGACGGGTGAATGCCCATCGCTTGTGAGAGATCCGCCATGGACGTGCCTTCGTAACCCCGTTCCCAGAACAGACGCATCGCGACATCGAGGGCGGCTTCTTTATCGAAGGCAGCCGGTCTTCCGAGCTTATTTGAGGCCTTCATGTCTCTTTAGACGCAGAATTACTGAATCCGATGCAGAGTCGCTGACATCTGTAATGATCGTACGGCATTATTCTGTAACGGTTGTTCGAGAAGTAGCCGCAATTCACGCCTGCCACGAAAGAGGCAGTAACGAAAGAGATTGGAGACACTATGGGTGCACTTGAAGGAAAAGTTGCAATTGTGACGGGCGGAAACAGCGGAATCGGTCTAGCGACTGCGAAGCGATTCGTGGAGGAAGGGGCGTATGTCTTTATCACGGCCCGGCGTCAGAGCGAACTGGACAAAGCGGTCGCGGAGATCGGTCGAAATGTCACTGCGATCGCTGGAGATCTTGCGAAGCTCGATGACATCGGAAAAATCGCTGAAACAGTAAAGGCCGAGAAGGGCGTGGTTGACATCATCGTGTCAAATGCCGGGTTCACGGAACGATCTGCGATCGAGGACATCACACCCGAGCACTTCGACAAGAGCTTCAACCTGATGGCACGCGCGCCGGTGTTCCTGGTGCAGAAACTGTTGCCGTTGATGACTCGAAGAGGTTCCATCATCCTGGTCAGCTCCGCGATGCACCAGATGGGCTTCGCTGGTCACACGGCTTATGCCGCAGTAAAAGCTACGAACCGGTCCTATGCCCGCACCTGGGCTGCGGAGTTCAAGGATCGTGGCATTCGCGCAAACACGCTTAGCCCTGGGCTGACCGACACTCCCATCCTGGATAGCCAGGCCGAGGGGCTCGACCGTCAAGAGGTGATCAATGGCTATGTCAGCGCAATTCCGCTCGGCAGGGCGGCCAATGCTGTAGAGATTGCAAATGCAGCCGTCTTTCTCGGCTCTGATCAGAGTTCGTACGTCACTGGCGCCGATCTGATGGTGGACGGCGGAATCGGGCAGGTTTAGTCCGGCTACCCAGAAATCTCTTAAGCGTAAGCAAAACACCTTCCGGCTCGAATGTGAAGATCCGGATCGACACTGGTGACCGCATCGGTCCCAACGACAGACACACGAGGAAGGTCATTCATGATGAACTCTGAAGAAGGACACGCATCACTGCTCTCACGTCGAAGGCTGCTCATCAATGGCGCGATTGCAGCCGCGGGCTTGAGCCTCATCGGAGAGGCGGGAGCGCAGGAAGCGACAGGCGGAACGCAGACTGGGAAGGCATCCGACTCCAGCATCACTCTACAGATCTACAAAGGCTTCTCGCAAAACCGGCTCGATCTTTGGGATGCAGTGATCCATCCTGACGTCAAGTCCAACAGCCCTGCAGGACGCAATATCGACGGCATAGCCGCGCTCAAGCGATGGAACCAATCGTTCATTGATGCTTTCCGCCCGCGAACCGACCTCATCGACCATTTTGTCGCGGGGGATCGTGGTCTCGTCACGATTAACCTTCACTGGAAGCACGATGGAGGGCCCTTCAACGGGATCGCTCCGACAGGAAAGAGCGGAACGTCGGTAGAGAATTTTATTCTACGGATCGAAAATAGCCTGGTCACGCGATGGGACGTCGCTGACGGTTCGCTTGATCTTGCCATTTACCTACACGACGAGGGCTTGAAGATGCCCACGTTTGTCGAGCCGCCGGCGCTCATCAAAGGCGTAGCTCTGCCTTCCTAGAAACTGGATGGTTGCCGCTACAGAAGTCTCAGGCCCGCTGTGTCGGTGAGAGGGTTGCTTAATGAGCTGTAGCGGCGGCCTTGCTGTATCCGGGCCTCCGCTCGCCGGCCTCAGAAAACTGTTAGCCGCATCGGTCCCACTCAAGCGCATGGGCACTGCAAAGGAGCGGGCTTGGCGCCACCGATCTTGGTTATTAAGGAGTTACAAGTTGCCAATGCACTCGTCTAACGCAATCCAAGCTGGAAACGTGCATTGGCCTGTTCTCGCCATTTGAGCTTTCGCTGCCGAAAAGTCAGTAAACACAATGTGACCTATCGGGACGACTTCGCACCTGTGTTTGGATGAGTGGTGTGCCGGCCCCTCGTTGGGCCTCCGCAACGTGCCTGGAAAAGGTAAAACCGGCGCCGAGCTTGTTCTTCATATCGACCACATGTTTGCGCGCATGCAGCGTCTTAATGCATATGAAGCAAAGACGAACGCCATGACGAGAATCGGATCAAATTTATCCCAAGTACTGCCACCGCCATTCAGTTGTGAATAGAACGCGAGTAAAAGATCGATCGCGATACCGGCATAAACCCACTCAGTCAATCGAGGCACATTGGGAATCAGAAGGCCCACGCCACCAAGGATGTGGGTCACGCCAATCAGAGGGATGATATAGAGCGGGTATCCGAGCTGCTGATTGGCAATCCTCCATTCACCGGGATCGTGAATTAGATATAACCTTCCGAAGTACACCCAGATGACGGCGACAAGGCCGGTTATTACCATCGCGACCATCTGTGTTGCTCGACCTCCCTGCGCGGATTTATCTATTGTGTGTTCAGCTTTCATATTAAAAGATCCTCCTCTTGCGGTTTAAGTGGTTTAAATCGTTCCGCAATGACCGGCTCTTGTACTTGACTGAAATCAAAGCGCTGAATGGGCGGGACGACCTCCCGGGCGTGCATTCAACGGAGGCTTTCTGCACCCTTCACCACAAGAGAACAGGTGAGGGCGCCCTCGCAACGAGCATCGCCCTCGATTCTGTCTACTCCCGGCAGACCGGCGCTCGACTCCGAGCGAACCAGGTCCACGACGGAATGGCTTTTCGCCAGGGTGGAACCGGACGATCAGCCGCCCGGCTCCGCCGTTGAAGCCAAAACAAGAACTTTCATGTTTGACCTCGATCTTTCTTGACGTCGGCGTCGCGGTTTCCAAGAGACCGGGCTGATTCAGCTTGCCCCGGACCTACGCCTTGACGGCATTCTGTGCAGCTGCAAACACATCGCGTGCGGACGTCGTACCCGCTACGTGCTCCGTACCCGCGATTCCGAGGTCCATCCATCCCGCGTTAACGCTGTCAAACATTTCTTCGGCAGGTCCAGTGTGGCCCTTTGGAACGCCGAACTGCTGGAACGCTTCCGCCCACCCTGCACGTGGGACCGCAAAGGCTTTTACGTCGAGTTTCAGGACTTCACCCAATTGTCCGGCCACTTCATCCGCGCTTACCAGCGAACCCAACTCGATCACGCGATGCCCTGACCACGCGGGCCCGGTCAGAAGCGTCGCTACCTCTGCGCCGATATCGTCTGACGCGACCATGGTCGATTTCCGGTTTGTAGGATTGTAGAAGACCGGTAGTGTTCCGCCCTGAGCGGCCTGTAAGCCAAAAAGAAAGTTTTCGAAGAAGCCGCCTGCGCGCACAAATGCGACCGGAGATGGCAGGCTGCGAAGACCTTGTTCCAAAAGTGACAAGGCCGTGATCATCCCCAACCCGCTTGTTCTATGCGCGCCCATCGAGGAGAGGACTACCACCCGCGATGGCACTACCTTGGTCAGCGCCTCGACATAGTTCGCAATCACGCCCTTTGCTTCTCTGTAATCAGGCGAGGGTGCCCACACAGCCGGCAACATAACAAACGCGCCCTCAACACCTTTGAGCGCCGCCGTTATGGCTGTCGCATCGCTCCAGTCTCCATCCACCAACTCCACGCCTTGGTCTGCCCACTTCGCTGCTTTCTCGCGATTGCGCACAAGTGCTCGCACCTGTTTGCCTTGCGTCAGCAGATGGCGCGCGGTGGCGCCGCCAACGTTTCCAGTGATGCCCATGACTAAATACATGATGTTTTCTCCTTGTTGTTCCTGGTTGTTCTTGCAGTGATACGGCCCAGCGGGCTTCCTACGATACGATGCGGTACCTTATCTGTGAAGTCCCGTCCTTGCGTCGCCGGTCACCTCCTGAGTTCAAAGGCGAACTCAA
>Ga0302140_10000391_pt1 | contig 54386 bp, 27 predicted proteins | sample I_Bog_E1_1_FD_202095 | JGI IMG/M metagenome (GOLD analysis project Ga0302140, IMG submission 202095) | Peat permafrost microbial communities from Stordalen Mire near Abisko, Sweden - I_Bog_E1_1 | ecosystem: Environmental > Terrestrial > Soil > Wetlands > Peat | place: Sweden: Abisko, Stordalen...
GCGGGGAAGACGTAGTCGGTACGCTTCCGTCGGTGGTGCAGAAGAGCGCTGCATTCGCATTCGAGTCGGTGACCGTCACGGTCTGCGCGGTGGTGTAGCTGCCCGCGGCGGGTGAGATGGTGGGAGTCGGTGTCGTCTGCTTCGAGGAGCCGCCGCAGCCTGAAAGAATAAGGCTGGACGAGGCGAGGATCGTAAGACCGGCGAGAAGAATCCTGCCGCGCAGTTTCTTTCGATCGGATGGGACAAAGACAGACGAGACACGAAGCATAAAGATATTCCTCACAAGAGAGAACGGGTTAGATTGAGCTACGAAAGGCGCGGACGATGGCACGCAGAATGTCCGAAGACATAACGGACGAAGAAGCCTTTTCCCAACCAGGCCGAGCAAATATTTCTGTGTTTTTTTAGAGGCCGCTTGAGAAGAAATCCATCAAGGCTCACTCACGGAGCGGACTCGACACGGAGTCTCGCAACCCTTGAGGGATTCTTCTAGGCCGTAGGATTCCTCTCATTGCAAGAGGACCGTGAGGCTTGGGTGTATGCGGTTATTATTACGGCGATCGGGAGCGGGAAGTGTGAAAATTCCGCGAACATTTCTGTTGGACCTAACGTTCTAGGGAGATCAAGAAGAAAGGCAGGTCCGCGGGTTAGCGGACCTGCCTCTAAAGCAAAGCGGTTGGACAGATGCGTCTACTGACGGCGCGACGAGCTGGGCGCCTGTGTGCTGGTGAAGCTATGACCGGCAGTGCAGGTTCCCGAGCTATAGGCAGCGCAGTAGTCGGTGTCAGCCTGATACGGGATCGGCAGACCACCTACATCACCACCGGCCTCGGTGAACAAACCACCAATGCCATTCTGCAGTGTAGGCTGAGAACCCGAGGCGTAGATGCCGGGAGGCGTGAAGTGCGCACGCTCCACAGCAAGGTTCGGGATAGACCCGGCAGGGACTAAATCGTAGGGTACGAAGTCTGGGTTCGACGCCGTTACATACGCCTGCGCCGCTTCTGCCAGGTTCGTGACCGCGCTTGGCGCCGTGGTGGAACCCGCAGACACCAGCCGCAGCAGCGACCAGATCGGATAGGTGCCATCCGCGACATGGGCTAGGGTTACATTAGCCAGAGCCGTAGCCGAGGTGGGGATACCACCACCGACGCCAGCAGTTCCGGTGCCAAGGGGATCGACGCCGTCAACGGTCAGGTACTTGTTGGTTGTGACGCCGCCTGCGTTAGCATTTTTGAAGTTGGAAGCGCTCCAAAACGCATAACCCAAGGCGTCGGTGCTTGCCCCAAAGGTGTCTGAGAGTTCCTGGCCGGTGCCGATCGCTCGTTCCTTCGGGTTCCCGATCAGAGTTCCCATGGCCACTCCAGAGGCGTTCCACTCCGGACCGGTATGAGTAGCATTGCAGTTGCGGTTGTATCTCCCATCCGAAAGCGGAGCGGAGATGTCGACCTGGTTAACACCGACGTCCTGCGAAGTCTGCAGTTCGACATTGTTGGGGATGTTGTACTCCATGGTGTTGTAGGTACCCGAAAGCGGCTCGCGGACAAAGACCGTCACATTGCGAGCTCCACCAGTTATTGTGGTGCCGGGGGTAGACGCATCCTCTGCCTGGCCGATGGAACCGTCCAGAAACAGCGCCAGCGTAGAGCGGTTGAGGTTGGTTACGTTGGTGTTGTTAAGCCCTGAGCCGGAGGTCGGGCCATGCACTGCAACGACGATCGGAGTTGCTCCGAGCGGAGTCACCGCAAATGCGGACGGAAGGGCGAAGTTGATTACGTTGAAGGTGCTGCCCGTAAAGCCTACGATCTTGCTGCCATTGGTGTAGCCAAGATACAGGTACTGGGTGGCATTACCGACGCCGCCTGTGTACTGGGTGATGGCTGAGCCGCAAGCCGGAGAGGACGTCGCCGTCGGACCGCCCGTCGCACGGGTAATAGCGAACTCCGCATCCTCCGGCCGGATGTCCGTCCCGGCGAAGTTGGGAAGCTCGGCAGCTGGGGTATTCAGTGCCGTAAGGATGGCGCTGGGAATCGTCGACGTCTCAACACCCACTCCGCCGCTGGTCGAGCTGGTCGGGAAGATGATATTGGCCGTCGCCGCGTTGGCTGCGATCGAATTCGTGATTTTGCACGAGCTGCTGTTGTATGCATTGAACAGGCAACGATCGCCTACCACCGAGTCCGTCTGCAGGTACGCATAGATCTGGGTGGAGCTTCCGGGAGCTTCGCAAGATCCCCCTCCTGGCGTCCAGGCAATCCAGGCCTGACCACTATCGGTGAGGGTGGTGCCGCTGCTGGTGTCTGTGGCTGTCACGCCGCTGGCGGTTGTCCACAGGCACGTCGCAGCGATAGAACCGCTTTGCGCACCTTCGCCGAGTTCAAGGAACTGGGCCGACGAGCCGATTCCATTCAGTGTGACGGTTTGCGCATTAGAGCTGGCCGACAGTCCCAAAAGAACTACGGCAAGGATAAGAAATGCTCTCGTTAGAGTTTTCACAGCTGCTGCTCCTTGTTCTACTCGGTTATGAGAATCAGCCCTGCTGCAGTCCGCAACGAGTGCAGATAGGGCGCTGACTCAGTTACACCTCGAACCACGGCGGTGAGAGATTCACTGAGCGATTGCTGGAAGAATGAGCAAGTGTGCTGCTGCAGATCGCGATCTAAATTTTGGCTTGTTGACCGCTTCTATGGATGAAACGGTTGAGGCATCAAAATCCTAACCACGTCACAACCGGATTCATCGAACAATCATCGCGGCGTCACAGAGCAGGAATTCGGACATCGTCGTTGACAGGAGAGGCGCACAGACGCATGGCCAAAGCACTTCCATCCTGGCTAAATTTAGTGGAGTTTTATTTCGTCACGACTCGAATATTGACGGGACCAGAACGATTGCAATCGGTACATGCGATTTTTCTCGAAGCAATTGTGAACGCATCGATTTGATTTAAAGGCGTGTTCTTGCCGCAATGAGGACATTGGTGGACAAGCGCCCATTTCTCTAAGATTGATCTGTCGAAAGACTCTTCCATGGCCATGCACTCCTGACCCGCCGTCGTCTGCAGTAAGCCTACCCAGTTCTAAGGGCAATCTCGCTATCGATAGTCTTTCAGAGTTGTTGCCAATATTTTGTAAAAGCTGAATGACTGCCAGAGAAAAGAAATGGTTCAGATCTGCAGTCTATATGTTCACCAGACACCAACGGTAAAACGTAATTGGCAGAGTTCATAGAACTACCGGCCCGTGCGCATGCAAAGGCACCATCGACATGAGCGTGCCTCCGCAAGCAGCGTTCAGTTCGACTGCATGAGATAGAGACTCCAGGGCTGTGTGGAGTCCTCACCAATCAGGAGGATGACGTACTTCCCCTGCAGTTGGCCAACGATGGCAACCGCAGAAAAAGAATACGTTGACTGCGTTGGATTGGCAGAGAAGCCGGAACCCATCCACACGGTAGCGGACGGATAGAGACCGTTACTAGTCGCGCTCTGTGTTCCGAGATCGATCGCGAAGTCACAGTTTCCATAGCCACTGCCGCTGGCCTGCGTTGCAGTCATCTCCCCACCGTAGATGCCACTTGCCAAGGTACCGATCTGTGCTGCAAATGCGGAGCAGGCAGAGGGCAGCGTCGGGGATCCAGCAAAGCCGAACGAGGCGAGATTCGAGGACCAGGACAGTGCAGAGCTAGCGGAGGGAGCCGCAGCACCAGCACCATAGATGAAGCCAAGATACTGCGCCCCCACGACCGCGCTCGTGTCGACTGCGCTCGAAGGCTGCGGCACACCAATAGCTCCGGTGCTGTCACCAAGAACATCACTACTGCTATTGACAAACCCAATGTTCTGAATGCTCTCGACCAGCAGCCCGGAGGGACCGATGCCAAGAATGACGGGATTGGTATACGTCTCGGACTGGCCGGGATTGGTCACAGTGACCGAGGCAGGGACGCTGATCGTATTGCCATACGGTGTTGGCGAACAAGCTCCGTCGGCCGTAGCGCTATAGGACGTGGCGGGCGCTGCGGGCGCTCCACCATTCACTGGAAGGGTGAACTGTTGGATGCTGCTGAGGTTGACGTTCGAGCCGCTGGTGCCGATACTTACGCTTCCGAACGCTGTCTGAGTCTTAGGGTCCCAAGTGGATGTTGGCAGGGTGATGAACTGGAAGGTCTGGGCAGTCGGGAAGCTCGGACAGTTCGCCGTCGAGACAAGCGGAGTTGCGGGTTGAGTTGCTAGCTGCACCAAGCCACCGGCTTGCCCGGCCAACTCTACCGCATAACCGCCCTTGATCGGTGTGCTCAAAATTCCGCCGTTCGAGGTATAGGTTGTGCTCAGACTGCGAAGACCTCGCGCGAACACCGTGAAGGATCCTGAATCATTCACCTCCGTGCCTTGTTGGGCATTGGCAAAAGAGCTCGTAGATAGCGAGTAAGAATCTCGGTTGTCATCGATGTCATAAATGCCCAAGGTCCCGCTGCCCGCTGTTGCCTGTGAGCCGTTCGCGACAACCGCCGACAGATAGGTTGGCGGCCCGCTGGTTGCGGCGGCAGTGCTACCCACGAGGCCATTACATCCTGTAATCGCGGTCAACAGCAAGATGCTCGATATAAGTTCTCCACAACGAAGCTCACGCGCAGTCGTTTTCGACGAGGAGTACCGCTGCAGCCAGACCATGAATCCCATAGAAATCCTTTGCTCGTTTCGTCTGCCGACTTTCTCAACCTTGCCAGATAAATGTGCATTCGATCGCATCTCAAAAGCTCGCTTTCAATCCGAATTGAAGGATGCGCGGATCGTGCGCATCCACCGGATGCAGAAACGATTGACCCACGAGACAGTTCGAAGCGCCCGAGGAATAGAACTCCGCTTGACCGCCATAACAACTGGCCACGTTGTTGCCTGTGTTGCCCGGATTGGCCGGATCGGTGATGCGGAACTGGGTGTGATTGAAGACGTTGAAGGCCTCAGCGCGGAACTCGAGGTCGCGACCCTCACCAAAGGGCTTGAAGTGCTTCAGCAGCGCCATGTTGAAGTTGGTGCGTGAAGGGTTGTTCAGGAAGTTGCGACCCGAGTTGCCGAAGGTCAGACCCCGCGGCGCGGCGAACGCTCCGGGGTTAAGCAGTAACGGGCCTTCGTTCGCGCCAGGCGCAACAAAAGGGCGCGGGCCGTGCGCGCTGCCGATGACATCAACGTAGGAGCCAACCCCTAGGCCGTCGCCCACGCCTGCATTGTCGGATGGACCTGTGCCGTTGAACGATCCGCCGTTGATCACGCTGAATGGCGTCCCAGTCTGGTACATCGTAATCCCACTCAGTTCCCAGCCTCCCAGCAGGATCTGCAGGAGCGGCGCGACGGGCTGTTGCCCAGATTGGCTACTGGATGGTGTGGCCGTGGAGACGGGAGAGGCTTGCTCCCTCGCGGTGGAACCCGTGGAAGCCTTCGCATCATCAAGAACTAGAAAGTGCGTGAAGCCATGAAGAAGATGCAGCAGCGGCAGATCATAGATATAGCTGATGTTGATTATTTGCCGCTGATCGAAGTCCGAGCTCGCATGGTTGGAGTGAATGTCGAGCGAGTTGGCGAAGTTGGCGGAAGAGCGGTCGGAGGCATCGTCTAGAGAGTGGCTCCAGGTATAGGCGATCCCCAACGTGATCGGCCCCGTTGTCTCCCGCAATGTGCCTTGCAAGGAGTTGTACTCGGAGTCGGCGATATTCCTCACCGCGATGATATTGCTGAACCCCGGATACGGCCGCACGGAGTCGGCGGATGTCCCAAGCACTGTGCCTGTTGGACCAACGAACCCGGGATTGCCCGTGCAAGCTACCACCATATTGAGATAACCCGGGCTCGTCGACCCGATGCCGGGTGAAGACGGAATGCCGGAACCTGTTACCGGAGATGTGTTTTGACCCGCAGGTGTGAAGTAGTAGGGCGATGTTGCGCCGCTATTGCACACCTGCGACGTAATTGGCTGGCCCGCAAGGAAGGGGTTGAGGCTGGGGCTGAGGGGAGACAACTGATTGAGGTCCTGGACGGCAGTAAGATGCGTTCCCTTGGTCCCCACATACCCTATCTGCGCCACCATGTTCTTATGCAGCTCACGTTGTACGCTGAGGCTCCACTGCTGCGTGTAGGAATAGACTGCTTTGCTTGGGATTGAGGTCACATTCAACGGGAACGTAGCTCCGCCGGACGGGACCGGAAGATTGCCGCACTGCGATGTTCCATTCTGACAGGAGAATCCGATCGCATTGTAAGCAGTCACATCGGGATTTGAATTGGAGGTACCCACCGGATGCGACATGATATTCGATTGGGTCTCGCTCAGCACCAGCGGCGCACTGCCGATCAGTGAACCGGCATTCGCTTCATAGCCAGTGCCATGCTCCCAGAAGAGGCCGTATCCCGCATGTATGGCCATCCTGCCATCGCCAGAGGGATCGTACGATAGACCGACGCGAGGACCAGGATAGAAGAGGCGGCTCGACATGCAGCTCGTAGGCCCGCCGTTTGCTCCGCATTGGGTCAGGCCATTGGTGATCGTGGGATCGAGCGCGTTCGGACCGCTCAAGCTGTACGGCCCTGTCCGGTTCAACGGAACGGCGACGGCGTCGCTCTTTTCCGCAAGGTAGCCATAGTTCGGATCGACGTAAACAGAATCTCCCAGATTGGCGTTATATGTGGCTGGCGTCCAGTTATAGGCTGTGCCTTTCGCGTTATACCAGGCACCAAACAGGCTGGCGCGGATGCCCACATTAAGGGTCAGCCGTTTATTGACCTTCCAATCGTCCTGCAGATATAGATCTACCGCTTTATAGCGGTTATAGTATTTCGCCCGATCACTATCCTGCGTGAAGCTCTTAATGGCTGGCGTATAGTCCGTTCCCGACACCTCCACAGGAGCCGGGCCGGCCAGAAAGTCAGCGAATGCATTGCCTGAGGTATATCGGGACTGCTCGTTGCTGAACGTAAGCAATCCCTGCGTGTCGCCCGAATTCGCTCCGCTCACAGCACTCTGCTCATTCTGTTGGACAAGGGTTGCATAGACGCCAAACTGGAGTGAGTAGTTACCCAGGACTCTGCTGGCGTCATCCCTTGCAATGAACGTCGGATTGTCTTGCTCCCAGGGGGCATAGCCGGTGTCCACGGAGAAACCATGGCCTCCATATTCCGTGTTGTTTCCTTGGAACATGAGTCCAGGCAAACGGTCGTTATTGAAGCCGTTGTTGAAGATGTATCCCATGTCGTCCAGGGCGGCGGGACGAGATAAGCTCGTGACTCCCGGGCCGTCCTGGGGCGATAGAGAGATGTGCTCCACGGCGTAACTGATGGAAGCGCGGTTGATGAAGTTGTGCGGAAGCGTGCCCGCAAAGCTGACTTCCATATTGAGGCCGGGCCCATTCAATCGGTTCTCGACTGTCGGAAAGCTATTCTGCACCACTCCCCACTGCGGAGTCAGGGTCGTCGTATTCCACGAGTCGTGAACATAGCGGAAGGAGAGCTGTTGCGATGGAGTTACCAGATGGTCGATACGAAATAACTCCTCGCGCCAGTACGTGCTCGGAGAGACGGAAGCGACATAGCACTTCGGCAAGCCGGTGGGATTGGTTGTATTGCAACCGAAGCTGGAGTTGGGCTCCGGGATGATACCCGTATTGAGAATCGCCGTGCTTACAACACCGGGGTTGACCGCCGGGAGCGCGAGATCGCTTCCGGTGGGCGCTGGAGATGGAGCTGGCGCGAATGGGCAATCCGGGTTCGTGGTCAGGTTGAGAAGAGTGCTCTGTGTACCAGGAACTGGAGTTGGACAAACGTCCGTGAAGTTTCCAGATCTCTCCTGTGTTGTCGGCACCGCCTGGTTATAATCCACCGGCGTCTTTTCGAGCCGCATCTCCTCCGACCAGAAGAAGAAGGTCCTCTTCCTTCCTGTGTTGTAAAAGTGTGGGATGAACAACGGTCCGCCAATCGTTCCTCCAAAGTCCTGCCTGCGGTACAGCGGTGTCTTATAAACTAACGGCGAATTCGGAGTAACCTGCGACGGCTGATCAAAGTAGTTGCGAGCGTTGAACATCTCATTGCGAATAAATTCATATAGATTGCCATGGAACTTGTCCGTCCCGGACTTAGTCGTGACCAACACGCTCCCCGACGCGCTCTTGCCATACAGGGCGCTGTAGTCCGCAGTAAGAACCTTCATTTCCTGGATCGCGTCGATGCTGGGATAGACCATCAGAGGCTCCCCCTGACCACGGCTGGCGTTGATGCTCGTGTTCAGGACATCGCTTCCATCCACTTCGAAGGTGTTGTATTCGACCCGCCCGCCGTTGACGCTGAACTTCGCACTGCCGGCGACGCCAACCTTCGCCTCATCCTGCCCCGTTTGGTTACTCACTCCGGGAGCCAGCGAGAGAAGCTGCGAGAAATTCCTCCCATTCAATCCATAACCGGTCACCTCGCGATTGGAGAGCGTGGTGGACATCGACGCTGATTGAGTATCGACTGCCGTCGTCTCACCTGGGGCCAGTACATTCACCTCCGTGGTTTCCGACGCAACAGAAAGCTGCGCGTTATAGGTGTAGCCCTGCCCTGCCGTCAGGGTAATCACCGGGCTGGCAAGCATGCGGAAGCCGTCGAAATGAACAAATATCTGATACTTGCCCGGCGGAAGATAAGGCAGCGTATAGCTGCCGCCATTATCCGATGTAACCTCTCGCTTGATCGCGCTATCCTGGCTAACGATCTGCACCGTCGCTCCCGGAATCGCTCCTCCCTGTCCATCACTAACTTGTCCGGAGATGCGGCCGTTTTGCGCGAACGCAGCGCTTCCGTCCCATAGAAGCAGCAATATCACGACAGGCATCCATCGAACGAGGCTTCGGTACATGAGGCGGTGGCTCCTGAGGCGGAAATATATCTTCACTAAATCGAGAAAAACTACCTGTTGTATGTTCATTTCGGCAGGTAGTAGCGGAACGAAGTGAACCACATGTTGTCGATCGCTTTCGGGGAACCACCAAGGCCGTCGAACGTGTCTCCGATTCCCAGCCACGTATGCCGCTCAGCATAGGAGTATTGGATGCCCTGCTGTAACGTGCCCTTGGATCCCTGATAGAAGCGGTACCAGTAGCCAAACGTGCCTTCCTGGATGTTGCGCGTTTGCGCCTGGCAATTGGCTGCCGTGCCGGGGACGTTGCCGCCCCCGTTGGACGAGCTCACAGGGAGCACCTCGGTGTAGCAACCCGACACAACATCGTTAGGCGCGCCATAGCCGGCGAGGATAGGCTGGTTCTGTGTGGGGCCAGGAGTCGTCACAAACAAGCCCGTCGCATACGAGGCTCGTTTCACATACTCACCACCGTAGTAGGCATACACATCGAGCCGGTGCGTAGGATGCCACTCCACCTTCCCGAGAGTCGAGCCACCCACCAGCAATTCCAGAGAACCATCGGGGTGTGCGGTTGCGTCAGGAAGCGAGGTCGTGCTGTAGCGGCCAATGCCATTGCCCGCCAAAATGTGCGCGCCAATATCCAGTTTCTTGTCAAACAGAGAGACAGTTGCATTCGCCCCGGCTCCACCACCTTGTGTCTTGGACGTGAAAGCTCCCAACGCTGAGGGGGTCGTTGCTTGCGCATTAGGGTAAACGCGGTCGCGAAAGAAACGACCGACGCCAAAGAGTTCGAAGTGACCGAAGCTCGGCTCATAAGCCACCTTCGCGATGAGGTCCGGTGCATAGTTGAAGCTGTAGTTGGCGGTTGGATTGTAGAGGCCGGCGGCGCTCCCCGCTTCCTGGTAAGCGATCGTCGGGAGGTTGTAACCGCCGATATTGAGTATCTGCGATTCTTCAGCCGCGCCACCCAGCCAGAACCTGTCTCCGATGCGTTTTGTGGCGCGGAAGCCATATTGACGCTCCCACGTAAAACCGACGTTATATTGCGCATCGACGGTCAATGGAATTGCCTCGGCGTTGTTCGACAAGCCATGCTTGTACTCCGTCGCGAGGGACCACATCTGGCCACCGGTGAAAGCCCATCCACCGTTGGTCTCGACTTGTGCCCACGCCTGGCGCAGGCGCAGCGTGTAGCTGTTGCTCTGGTTGTCGTTCGACGTTGTTCCTGCCGAAAGAAAATCAGACTCAAAGTATCCGCGCAGGATTGCGCTCGATAACTTACCCTCCGCCAATAGCGAGATGCGGGATTGACGACCGCTGGCATTGAATTCGGAGAGCACTCCAGCAGTCTGACCGCTAAACGGAATGGCGCTAAATGATGTATTAACGTCACCACCGGTTGCGCGTTGGCGATTTACCGTTTCCCCGGCAAGAAACCCTCCAGGCGTCAGCTCGATTCCACGAAATCGAATGGTCGTTGGATTCTCCAAAGACTTCGTCTCCGCTTGGTTAGCTTCCACGGCCTTCGTCAGATCGACATTCTTGGCATTCAGTTCATCCACTTTTGACTGAAGAGCCGTGACCGCTTGGGCCTGTGCCGCCTCCGGCTGTTGCGCCTGCGCAGCAGCGGCTTGAGCCGCGGCCGCGGCCGAATGTGCCTGTTGCAGCTCGGCATCACGAATCCCTAGCTGCTTCTTGATCTCCTCCACTTCTTTCTCAAGTTGTTGGTACTTCTCCGTCAGATCTTCTAGTTTGTCGAACTTATCATTGAGTTGCTCCAGAAGGACTTGCTCTCGTGTCTTATGCTCGGCCTTGGCAGACGGAGTGCTTGCGGGCGTGGAGGAATTGGAACTCTGTCCGTGTGCGGCGAGGCTCACGCATACGAGTAGTGCTGCGAAGATGGTCTTGTACCTAGTCATCGAAACGTTCTCCTTGAACTGATGAGCCGAAGTAAATCTGCAACGAAATGGAAGCGTTCATGCAATCGATCACGGGAGGATCGAAAGCGTGACGCTACTGAACTGAGAAGGATCGGCGGTCGAGCTCGCATACAAGGTGACTCTTGCCGGGTTCGGTTGGGCGGCGGGCGCCTGATACAAGACGACAATGCCGCTGCCGCTGGTCGCGTAGCTGGGCACCGGTGCGCTCAGCGTATGCGCTGGGGTGAAGAAGCCGCAGGTTTTATCTACGGTCTGGCCCGGCGGAAGCGGCGTGCCCGGCGCGAGCTCGCCATTGCAGCTTACTGACCAGTTCACACCCAGCATCGACGGATCGTTGACCACGATCGCGTCGAGATTGAGACTACTTCCAACGCTCAACGCCGTGACTGTCGCGACCGTTTTTCCGTTCGCATCGGTAAAGGTAATAGGACCTATCAGCGGCCCGGTGGTGACGTTCGATCCACACCCTGACAGACTCAATATGACAGCGAAAGGGGCGAGAACCAAGGCTGCCCTCATCCGGTGAATGCATCGTTCGGCGGATGAGGTATTGCGGGGTCCATGTGTACTGATTAACTTGTCCACGAGCTTCCTTCTTCTAAAATCCATTTCTGTTCCAATCGGCGACAAGTTGCATCGCATAGTTACGGTGTCTTCCCAAGCTTCTCGTTCTTCACCGCTACAGCGATGGGTGTCACCGCGGGCGTGGCAATCCCCACATACTCTGTGAGTGTGTTGTTGGCGAGCAGTACCCAGACATTGCCCGCTCCGTCCGCCGCGACCATCAGTGTTCCCGCCGCTAGGCTGGGAGAATCGAAGCCGGCATAGGGATGATTGTTGCCGAGCTGGCTCGGAATAATCTCGGTGAGATTAGGTTGCACGCTCGAACCGCCGGCATTGCCAACCCACAGCGTTCCCGCTCCGTCGAGAGCAATGCCACCTGGGTTATAGATGGAGCCAAGATCAGCGCTACTGCCTCCTGGAGGGCCTCCGGCATAGCATGTATCTTGAAGTACCGATCCGAGGCCGCCATAGGCCGGCATCTTACATAATTCCCCATCGGCGGCTAACCAGATGTTCCCCGAGCCGTCAGCAACCATCTGCGATTGGATCGATCCGTTGCCCAACTGGGCCTGGACAACAAGCTGTCCGACGGTATCGCTCAGCTCCGATAGAAGGAAGCTGCCACCAGATGGTTGACTGCCAACCCACACATTGTTCGAATCATCGATCGCGATCGGACCGATGCTTGTTACCCCAGGGTTGGTATATCCGTCCTTCGGCGAGAGCTCCGTGCCGACGCTGTTGAACTTCATCACGCCGGTGCTGTTGGTAATCCAGATATTGCTCAAACCGTCGATCGCCATCCCGAGCCCGCTAGCTCCTCCCGCAAAAGGGCTCCCCTCGGCGGTTGTTCCGGCAGCATAGAGCTCGGTCAGATTGTTGACTCCGGAGATCCAAACGTTACCCGAGACGTCAATCGCAAGGGGACCGGGAGCGAGGATGCCCCCGGCGCTGTAACCGGCGGATGGGGAGATGGCAGCGCCTAGACCACTCCACTCGATGACGTGATTGCCAGTGCTGTCGGTGATCCAAAGGTTATCGTTCGTGTCGATGGCAAAGAAGCTGGCCGTGCTCGATGCGGAGAGGCCGCCGCCACCAGTAAAGTTCAACGCGATCGAAAAATCATTCGGCTGGGTGGTAAGGATCGGCTGGAATGGAGATTTGGCTGAGGGAATGCCTGCAAGATTCCCCACTACAATGTTGTAGCCAAAGCTGCCTCCAGGATGCTGGGCGATGTTGAACGCTGCCTGCAGGGTGTCCGTGGGCGCAACGTAGTTGTAGAGCCCTCCGTTGCCTAGAGGCGCCGTATTGGAAAACAAATTGCCGCAGGCAGTGCCGTCCTGGTACGCTCCGCCTGAGGTAACGGTGCAGCTGTTCAGAATATCCGCCAGCGTGTTGATCTCCACGTAGGGCACTGCGGCGTTACCGGAGGGTGTGGACGTCTGAGGCTGCCCCGTACCAATATTGACCAGGTTGTTGACTGCTGCGAAGGCGTTCGCGAGACCTGCCGTATTGGTGCTGCTCGATCCAAGATTAAGATAGCTCCTGTTGCCAGTAAGAGCGTCATTGGCGGCAAACGGTGCCAGGGGCCAAGCCGATGCCACGGTTGTGACCTCGTTGATCACCACCGTCCCCGAACTAAGCGTGCTGCACGAGCCCAGGGCTGTCATCATGGCCAGATTCGGGTTCGCGCCATTGGTGCCGACTTGTCCGCCGGTAGCGACCAGATAAACCTGACTATTAGTCTGCGGACAGCTGTAGCCGGCAGCGACCGTGAAGTTGCCGTTGCTGTCTGTGGTCGCATAGGCGCTGCCCCCCGGCGCATAGATCAGGCTTGAAGCAGAGCCATACCCGCTTGTACCCGCTGCATACAGAGCTACCGATGCTCCGACGACGGGTTGCGTGCCGGCCTGAACAAGACCATTCAACGCGGGACCGGTCACACCGTTGGAAATCGAAATAGTTGCCGATGCCGTCGCCGAGGGTTGGGCGTGCGCGGTCGCAGTTAGGGTGACCGTTTTACCCTGCGACGTTGCAACCGGAGCTGTGTATGGAATCGATAGACCGCTGGGCCATCCCTGGACCGTGGTCGCGGTCACTGCTGCAACTGCTGGAACAAAAGGTGTCGTAGGCGTTGCGGGAATTGCGGGAACAGCTGCCACGGTGGTAAAGAAACCGCACCCGCTGGCACAGACCTGCCAATCGACTCCAGCGTTAGTCGTATCGTTAGTTACCGCGGCGTTGAGATTGACGACGGCGTATCCCGGCAATTGTGATGGAGCAGACGGAACGAAGTTGATCGACACGTTCGTCGATGGGGTGATGGTGATGGCCGGCGTCGAATAAACGCTCACGGCGCTGTCCGCGGTCGAAGTGGCCACGATGGTTACCGTGCCACTAGGAGCCACGGGTGGCGCTATATAGTTTGCTGTAGCTCCGTCCGCAGTCTGATACGGCGCGACATAGCCGCAACCGCCCGGAACGGTGGAACCACAAGTTACACTCCAGGTCACACCTCCGGGAGAGCTGTCATTGGTGACAGTCGCGCTCACGGGGACCCGTTCAAGAGTGGTGATCGTGGACGGAGGCCCTTGTACGAAAGCGATGGTCGGCACCGGCGTGGTGATCGTGATGTCGGCGATGCCGGGATTGGATGGAGATGTCCCTGCAGAGGCAGCGCTAATGGTCACGACCTTACCGCTGGGAATAGCAGACGGAGCCGTATAGGTCGTCTTTGCGCCGCTGGCAGTCTGTGCCGGAGAGAAATTACCGCAGGCTCCAGGACTACCGCAGCTCGCGCTCCAAACGATGTTTTGACTTCCCGAACTGGCCGTCGCCGAAAGACCTACCGCGGCGTTTTCTCCCAGCGTCACCGGAACTGCACCCAACTTAATCGTGATAGGCGCGGTCGATGAGACAGTGGCTGTGGCCGAAGAACAGATCGATGGCTGAGAGTCGGAACAAGCGGTGAGGGTAATCGTCCCCTGAGCTGGAACATTACTCGTGTTCACGTAGGTTGCGGCTACACCGCTATTCGACGCGGACGGCGGATTGCCACAGTTTGAAGCGCTACAGCTCACGCTCCAGGTCACACCTTTCCCGGCCGGATCATTCAGGACCGTAGCGATGAAAGAGACCGAACGGCTCGATCCGGCGCTGGTTACGTAGACATTCTGCGGAGAGATGCTCACGGTAATCGAAGGAGGGGCCGAATTCGGAGTGATCGAAACCGAGACACTGGCCGATTTAGTTGAGTCGGTAACAGAGGTTGCGGTAATGACCACCGTCTCCGCTGTTGTGACCGAGGGCGCAGTATAGGTCGTCGCGGTGGTGGTATTCGGCGTGGTTAGCGTTGGGCTCAACGACCCACAGCTTGCAAAGCCGCAAGTCACCGTCCAGTTGATCCCGGCTGCCGTCGTATCGTTCAGAACGTTGGCTTGGTAGACGGCAGTGCCACCACTCGAGACTGTCGATGGATCGGCGGTAAACACAACCGATATGGGCAGAGCAACGATCGGCAACGTCACGCTACTCGTCGCAGACGGGTTATCAGTGGCAGAAGCCTTGATCACGACGTTGTTCCCCAATGGGATCGTAGAGGGCGCGGTGTAGATCGAGGCAGCTCCGGCGGATGTATGTGTGGGAGCAAAGGAGCCGCAGGCTCCCCCTGTAAGGCTTCCATTCAGAGGATTGCCATTGCAGATCACGGTCCAATCAACCCCGGCATTGCCCCCACCGCCGCTTGGTGTCATGCTGACATTCGCCGCCGTCCCAACGGCCAGTGAGGTCAGCTGTCCGACGACAGTCCCACCTGGACTGGTAATCGAGATGGGGCCAGCCTGAACGCCGGAGCTACCGCCGCAGCCGCTCAAGAATCCGAGTATCACCGCCGTTATTCCCAGCGAGATCTTCTGTCGGAGGAGACATGCTTCATCTCTGCGAAAGAAAGAGAAGCCCCTCACCCACAACCGAACAGGGGCCGTACCTTGGTAAGGCGAGCGGTCGATGACTCCTCGCCCACAACAAAGCAAAAACCTTGCATGAACGGCACGAGATAGTTGGCTCAGCATACTCTGCTCTTCCTATTTCCTTCCGCGGTTGGCCGCGGTGTTGTCGTCATGGATCCTGGTTTCATGCGCGCTGGCGCGCACCTGGTCCAACGACGCAGAGAGATCACCGAGGATGGATTCTGCACGGCGAGGGGAAGGATCGGCACCGAACGTAAGCTCCTTACATAACGCGAGATTTCGTGCAGACGCACTCGTCAGAAGCATGGTCCTGTCCACCGATATTGCAGACGCCGTGGAGTTCGATAGGGCTTCGACCTGGTTGAGCAAGTTCCGCTCTTGTTGCAGAGCAAGAAACAAGCGTTCTCGATGCGAGAAGATGAGTTCAGATAACGTGGCAGATGCTATATCCGTCATCTTCTCCCCTGCCCCGAATCGGGCGACTAGATCGGTGATGGCCCGACTCTCCTGATCGATGGTCAACGCACTATTTGTCAACTGCGCGGAGAGGCCGCTCACAGTCGTCAGGCCGCGCCCATGGGCAGCAAAGTAAATTTCCAGTGGCGAGGGCTGCTGGGGCGAGCTAGCACCCATCGATTGGCTGTTTACTTCCTCGCTGCGGTCGGGGTGCCGCCGTAGCTCCTCGATGCTCAGGATGGCAACCGATACTAATGGGATTGTGCGCAGCTGCGTTTCCAGCTCTGCTCTTCGCATTTCTGTCTCTACAAGACCCTTCACCTGGACTCCACGCGCGTCACGATCAATCCGGATCTGTTCTCCGCTGTCCCCATGGAGTTCGTTCAGGACCAGCCTTGCACTCAACTCCGCCTCATCCACTTCCTTTTCACTTGGCAAAAGAGGCATATGTAGAACAAGTGCTGGCTGCGGGCGAGCGTTCGCTGCAGTCGCCGGGGCTTCAGGAGATTCGAACAACACGGCGGTGGTTTCGGTCCATGGCAAGACTTGATAATCTAGCTCCGCGATCTCCACGGTCTCCATATTCCGAAAGACGATGGTGCGCTCAATTGGATGAAAATCAGATTCGCGCACTGTAAGCGCTTGCGACACAACATCCCCATCGGGAACGGTCGTAGTCAGCATAAGGTTCTTGCCAGTTTTCTGGATTCGATCCTGGCGCACGCGCTGATGATCATGCCAGTCCTGGTAGGAGGTCGCGGAAAGCGGATCATTCCAAAGCACGCCGGCGGTTGCGAGCGAATCCTTCAATTGGTTGTCTTCACCGGCGAGTCTCTGGGGTTTCGGCTTCCTCCGGCCATGCGCGTCGCGATAGATCTTCCGAGACAGCTCACGTCGTGACGTCTTGATTGAGACACGTTGGCAAATCACTCCCGCTGCAGTATTTGTGGTGGTCGCATCCCATGCCTCAGCGCGGACCAACAGCGTGTTCGACGTGATGTTCGGCTGAGCCTGATGGATCCATGTAACGAGACACGCAACGGAGGCAATGGCTAGGACGATACTGGTCGCGAACATTGGGTTCATAGGTGGAAACGCGCTGCGTGCAGCCCTTTCTCGCTTCGGAGTCAACCGAGGACTGCTGGAAGCCTCATGGAAGAGGCGATTCAACCGTGCAGCAAAGAACGCACGATGCGCAGGGTTCCTAGGAAGATCTCCTTCCACTAAAGCGTCGCAGTAGGCGTCAACGCTGAGAGCCGCTTGGCGCAGACACTCGTATCTGGCACGGCACGAACGGCAGGTTAGCAGGTGCTTCTCCGCTTGATGTCCCGCTCGGAGCGAGAGCTCATGGTTAAGCAACAGCAGCATATCTTTGGAGGAGAGGTGGCTCCAGAAAGAAATGAAGGGAAAAATATTGCACAATTGCTGAATCAATGGACTCACAGACCTCCGGTCAATCGCATTAGGCCTCGCTTGACTAGATAGATCGCACGCGATTCAGTGACACCCAGCACCGAGCCGATCTCCCCATAGCGCAAACCCCGCGCGCGCAACAAGATGCCGTTGCGTTGCTTGGTGGTCAATTTCGTCATAGCTTGATTTACTCGCTTCATTGCTTCCTTTTGCAGATAGATTCGTTCTGGATCGGATTTCGGATCGGCAGGCTCTTCTTGATTCACGTCCTCTGGGTCCGTCCTGTCCCGCTCGTTTGCCCTATGAATATCCATGGAAAGGTTATGCGCCACTTGAAACAGCCAGGAGCGCAAATTGGCGTCGTTTACTCCCGTGATGAGGTGCTTCGCCAGGCGAAGGAACGTTTCCTGGACCACATCTTCTGCCTCCTCCTCATCGAGCTTCAGCGTTCGAAGGTACTTATAGAGGTAGGAACTGTATTGGTCGTATAGTTCTAGGATCTTGCGCTGTCGTTCGACGTCCTCCTGCTTAGTCAAAAAGATCAACCCCGAGTTGCTGACAGCCTGCGCGTCTTGACAGGTGCAAGCCTCATCCGACATCAATTCCATCTTGCCGTCGCCACGCATGGGAACCGCCTCTGCTCGTTTCATTCTTGGGCGCTGCATCCGCGCTCCGGAAGAAGAGATCTTCCCTCTTACCCCACCATCTCCCAGGGATGTAAGTGCATCCTGGAGATAGCTGCTTTGGAGTGCCGACGATTTGCCAGAGTGGCTCGATTATGGGGGAGGCAATACAACAATCATGTCAAGTTCAAATTCACCTTCGATTAATTCCCAGCACATCAAAATGATTGTTCGCATCGCTTTTCTCTAGGGCGCTATTGGCCTGAAACCGGTAAGCGACAAAGATTCGGGACGCGACCATACGCGCCGACGGCCCGATCGGATCCTCGGGCACTGAACACAGCCGCTTTACACATAAGCGGTAAATCAATCATGAGAGGCAAAAAGGTTGCAGAAAACGGAAGTGCGAATCGCTTCATTACTGCTTTCTCCTGAACAACTGAGTACCGAATTCCTTGAATAAGCGCCGAATAAGCTGCCCTGTATCTATTGGCCAAAAGTCAGCTACCAAACACGTAAGCGCAAGCGCTCGATGGGCCGCCGAAGGTGGAATGGCGCCGCGTTATCACCGCTTCAGCAAATTGAAACTCTGCCGAAGACATAACGTTTTTGGTGGCGATTTCCCAACTACCCAGGAAAATTTATTTTTAGGAGATTTGCTCAACTGCAAGAGAATCCCGCAGGAACAATGGAACGTTCTGGAAAGAATATCTAGCTAGAGATATATAGCACCCGTCGCACGACATTATGACAATAGGATGAATTGTTCGGATCGGCCACTGCTGCGTGGCGTGGAACTGCATCCAGTCGAGGTCGTCGTACATACACGTGCCATACCATCTGCGACGATCTCTGGGGGCGAACACTTGCGCTTAGACAAGAAATTTGCCGCGCCCTGACGCGACATATGCAGGAAGGCACGGACCGCGCTTCATGAGAATGTCCCCTCCGCAAGAAAGCACTCGTCTTCAGGGAGGGGACTCTTATTTGCTAGAAGGAGATCCGCCCAACGATCTCCATGATGCGCGGATCCGCCGGACTATTCACCACTCCCGGATCTGGATCATCCGGCCCAATGCCAGTATTCACGCCATTGAAGGTGGGATGATTGGCAACGTTGAACGCCTCTGCACGGAGTTGAAAGTTGATTCTTCCCCGAACCGGGAATGTCTTATATAGAGCTGTGTTGTAACTGATTTGCCTAGGTCCACGAATGGACCCGACCGCGGCGTCTCCAAAGAAGCCGTAGGCAGGAACGGCAAAAGCATTTGGGTTGAATATCTGATTCCAATTGTCGCCATTGTGCAAAGGGCCAACCCGGTTTGGCCTTGAGGCCAATGCGGTGTCTGGAGCGTCAGTGCTTGGCGTCAAAGCAAATCCGCTCTCGAGAAGCGCGATGCCCGACAAGGACCACCCACCAATCAGTTCTCTCTTCCAGCCGGTCGTTGCATTGGTCAGCGGCAACGCATAAATGATGTTGCCGCTAAAGATATGCGTACGATCGAAGTTCCTTGGGCCATACTCGCAGGTAAGGCAATAGCTGTTCTGGTCGGTGCTGTAGGACGTCCGGTAATTACTGCCGCCGTTTGCATCGCCCATGGCCTTGCCGTACGTATAATTCAGCGTGGTCTGCCAGCTCTTGCGTTTCACTCTGAACTGCGATTGCAAAGAGTTGTAGTTGTCGTTCCCCACATAGACGTACTCATTGATACTGCTGATTCCCTGGTAGGGACGAAGATAGGCTGAAGAGACCGCATTTGTATTGAGACAAGGATCGAAATCGTACACAGCAGAAGGTGCCTGTCCCTTGGCCAGACAACTTAGAGAATAGGGTGTGTTGGTGGGCTTGACCTGGTTCTGGTCGGTATCGATGCGAAGATGGCGCCCTAGTGATCCGGCATAACCGACCTGAAAGACCGCATTGGCAAAAAGCTGGCGCTCCACAATAAGACTAAAGCTCTGAATCTGTGAGGCTCGGAAGTGAGTATTCACCTCGACGAGCGCCTGCGGAGTCGGCACCGCTATCTTTTCGGCGCCTGCTGTAGGGTTTTCGATGGTCCCCGAAAGGAAGTCAACATTGGCAACACCCGGAGGATTGGAGGTAAGAGCATCGGCGATTCGGAAAGGCACGCGTGTATAGCCCACTCCATAGCCACCATGAACGGAAGTGCGATTGTCGCTGGTCAGAGCGTAAGCGAATCCTACCCGCGGGGCCGGGTCAATCATGCTGTCATGAAAGAAGCCCCGCGGTACGCCGGGCGTCGTATTGAACACGAGGCCGTTATCCAGATCTGCAACCGTTCCTGTGGCGGTGATAGGAACGCTGGCAGAGTTCGTCTCGTAGATGCCTGAAGGAAGCACGATCGGGGCAAGCGCCGCGTTGAACTGGGACGGATTAAAGCTCGACGTTTCGCTGTTTGGCCCGGTCAACCAGTCGGGAGAATAGTAGAAAAAACGCATCCCAGCATTGATGGTCAGGCGAGGAGTCGCCTTCCAGTCATCCTGCACGTAAAACTCAGTAGAACGATAGTGAGCGGTGTAGTGCGGTTTGGCGCTCTGCTGGGTGAAGCTATCATGCAACCCGAGCAGATAATCTGCCGCGCCGCTTCCAGTATACGTTCCGCCGAAACTCATATTGCCCCACGGCTCACCTGTGGTGATCTGGTTCTTAATTCCGAAGATGTAAAAGCCGCCGACCTGCAGACTATGCTTCCCTACCAGGAGACTGAAGTCGTCGTTGATGATGCCCTCTCCATCGCTCGCATTGACCGGCCGCGAACCGGGACCAAATCCCTCATAGCCGCCAATGCTGATGTTTGGAATAGAGTTCGTCGTATTGGCGTCCGGGTAAAAATATGCTATCTGCACTCCCGTAGGAATCGTGGCGGCGGTGGTATGAAGCCTCGGCTTATCAAAGGTCTCTGCAACCGATGCGGTATTCACGATGTTCGACCCAAAGGTGGACGTAAGGCGCATCATCATATTCAGGCCGCTAGTAAAGGTGGAATCGGAAATCGTCGTAGCCGACGGAGCAAAATCGTCAACCTGCTCGTACATGAATCGCCCCGTCAGCATTTCCTTTGGCGAGAATTCGTGGTCGATTCGGTAGTCATGATCGATCTGGGAAAAAGTACTCGGAGCGTAATTAACGTAGTTGAAGGAGGGATTGGAAGCATTTTCGGTCGGCTCATAGGTATTGAGCAGAGTGATGGCATCCTGATCGATACAGCTCGGATTCAACACCGTGGCAGAGGCAATACAGTTGGTCTTGCCTTCCGCCGCTAATAGACTTTGGCCCTGCGCGGTTAGCGTAAGTCCTGCGGTCGGCAAACCTATGCTTCCCGCGAGATTGCCTGTACGCATAGCCTTCGTGATCACAAAGGCGGTAGCGGTGTTGCCTGTTGTCTTAGCCCACCATTCGTCCGAGGCAAAGAAAAAAGTCTTCGGGTTATGGTGCCAATCGTACAGTCGGGGGATTTGCAGCGGGCCTCCGAGGCTGAAACCGTAGATGTTCTGGTGCAGCGCAGTCTTTACCCCCTTACTGTAATAATCGCTGGCGTCCATCGCATCGTTGCGGAAGTAGTCCCATAGAGATCCATGGTAGGTCTCCGTACCGCTCTTGGTGTCGACCAGAACGGTGCTGTTCGAGGCCGTCCCATAGCGTGAGCTATAGTTCGCCTTTAGAACCGTGAATTCGGAGATCACATCCATCGATGGCGAAACATTCAGGTTGATGTAGTTTCCTGTGTTCATGTTGTAGACGCCATCGATGGAGTAGGTCGTATCATCCGTTCCGGTGCCTCCGATGGAGAGCGTTGTTGTGGAACTCAGGCCGCCACCGGAATATTGGCTGTTCCCATTCGTATTGTTGACCCCCGGGTTCAGGGTTGCCAGCGACTGGAAGTTTCTCCCGTTCACAAGCAGCGTTGAGATTTCCTTAGAACCGATGGTCGAGGAATCTTCCGAGGTCTCTGTCTTCACCTGCAGCGTGTTGGCCTGCACTGTAACGGCTTCCTGTGCGCCACCAGGCGTCAGTCGTTCGGACACATCTCTTCGCTGGCCGGGATCCAGGTGAACGTGCTGGATAGTGAAGCCCTTGAACCCGTCCCGCCGGAGGACTACGGTGTAGTCTCCGCTCGCCATGGCTTCCTTGGAAAAGAACCCCTGACCGTTGGTTGTCAAGGTGCTGCTCACTCCAGTTTGCTCATTGCTGACCGTCACGGATGTCGCGGGCAGAGACGCACCGGTTGTATCGCTGATCGTTCCGAAAATTGCTCCAGTGTCGGCACTCTGCGCAAACACCGAATGCAGAGAAAACGTGAGCAGAAGAATTATCAGGAATCGTGCAGTTGCCAGGCTTCTCGGGTTCATGACCTCTCCAAAATAGAATTGCGTGGTGGACCGTGACAGGAGCGGACCGATGAGGCAAACCTCCTCGATCCTTCTCCTCTTCCAAGGACATTTACTTGCGGCTTTCCAAGGAATACGTGAGACGGGAATGCCGCGCTCAGTATGATTAGCAACACCGGACCGTACAAGTCAGGTCAAATCACGCAGAAACGCTGTCTCGTAACATCGCTGAACATCGCCACATATCTTCATTGCAAGAGAGTTAGCCGCGCTGCACCATAGCTTCCTTCACCAGACTTTAATGTCGATAGAGTGTAATGACTCAGGGAGTATTTACTGCATGCCGCGTTCGATCGCCAACAATCAGGAGGAGGATTTGTGCGCCGGCAGCAACCTGGACGATGAGGAACGTTGGCAGCTCATAAAGCGGATCACCCTGTCAGCGGCCTTTGCACGATCTCCGCGGCTGGCTAATCTGCTGCTGTATCTGGGCAAGCAGGCCATTCTGAATCGCAAGCATCTGCTAACGGAGCAGAACCTCGCTTCCGCGGTCTTCGACCGTAAAGGCAACTTCGATCCGGCCGCCGATACGATTGTTAGGTCGCAGATGGTGCGCCTCCGGCATAGACTGGAGGACTACTTCCGTGAAGAAGGTCGCACCGAGCATCTCCGTGTCTCCATTCCCAAAGGCGGATACATCCCGGCCTTCGAAGAGATCTATTTCTCTCCTGCTACCAAGCAACCTGAGACCCTGGCCGAGCCGGCTCGCCCTCCGGAAAAGCCTGAGTCGAAGATTAGCGCGGGCATCGAAGGATCGCCCCGCGCTATTCAGCGCCTCCGCATCGGCTGCATCGCGCTGTCGGCGTTCAGCCTGCTTCTTTGCCTACTTCTCTTCATGCGAAAATCCACATCGCGCGGCGAGCGAGCGAGCGCGAACCCGACCATGCATCGGTTCTGGGAAAGACTCTTTGACAAGCGCCAGAAAACCACCATCGTCGCCGCCGATAGCGGAATCGTAATGCTACACGGAGGGACGGGGCAGAACACCAACTTGTCCGAATACCTTTCCCGCAACTTCAGCAAGGAACTGGCGGTTGTTTCCGCGGAACGCCAGAAGGAACTGCTGCTGGACGCCAATCGCCGCTATACGTCTTTTGTGGATCTGGAGTTGATTGACCGTCTCTCTCATCTTCCTGAAGCGGTCTCCGGCAACTACACCATCCGCTTCGCGCGCGATATCACTGCGAATGATCTGAAGCGGGGCAATATCATCCTATCGGGCTCTCAGGACGCCAATCCTTGGATCGAACTCTTCGAGCCAGAGATGAACTTTGTCCTGGATATCGATCTGGTACATGGCCTGCACGGTTTCATGAACCGTAGTCCCCGGCCCGGCGAACTCCCCTTGTACTCGGCTAGCCACGCAGAGTATGGCGTTCTCGCCTTCCTGCCGAACCTTAGCGGAAACGGTGACGTGTTGATCGTTGAGGGAACATCGGTTGCCGGAACCGAGGCCGTCAGTGATTTCCTCTTCACAGACAGCGACCTCGATCCCTTCCTACGCAAAATCGCCAGGAAGGATAGAAGCATTCCAAAATTCGAGATCCTTCTGGCGTCGCAATCTCTTAATGGGAGCGCATCGCGTTCCCAGATCGTCGCCTATCGGACCTACGACTAAGTAAGCCCACGACCGAAGACGTGAAGACCGACGCTGGCGGCGTGTTGATTCAGTTCCCCGCCAGGACCGCGCCACAATATGTTGAGGTCACATTTTGATATAGCCAGCCAACAACTGAACGGATACCAGAAAGCCCGAACATTCCCGAGCCCCTGGCGCCACTCGCACTCCGCAACCAGCCTTTCTTTTACAATCTGCTGTCTCGTGCCGCTTCCGAGACCTCATCCGTGGGCCGCGTTCTCTTATTTCACTCTCTGCTATCTGTCTGCGTGTCAAGGAGTGGGTGGTCTATTCCAAGCCTAGCTTCGGCGCCCTCGACCACGTGCTGACGTATCTGACTCGCTACACGAACGGTGTGACGATCTCTAACGGAAGACATGTCGGCCTCGAGAACGTCCAGAGAAGCATCCGGCTGCGGAAACTCCAGGCATAACAACCCCAGCGGCGTCATGCCCCTTGAAGCCATCGAGTTCATCCGCCGCCTCCAACTCCAGGGCCTACCCTCGGGCTTATGAAGATTCGCAACTTCGGTGTACCCACCAACCGCAACCTCCGTCCGCCCTCGCCTGGGACAGGACCCATCTTCACGCCACTGCTCCGCGCCCAGAGCGGCAGCGCTCGAGAAGTTCACGCTGCGGAGCACTGCCGATACGAACTAGAGATCTGCACAAGAGACTTCGTACCCAGTGACTCGGACAAATAACGGTTGCACCTGATTAGTGATTGTGAAGTCAGCAAGGCAAATCCAGAGATCACATATGCCGCGCAGCGGCTGCTCCGACACTGATCGCCCAAACGGAACCACGAATTCAAGATTGCTGACGAAGTTACTATTCCTTTGAGTACTTCTGACGAATTGCGACGTCATCAATCTATAAACACTGTAGATTCCCGAACCGTGAGATGACGTCGCCATCGGGCTTTGAGCTATCTTTCACAAAAACCTCGAACGATTTGCCTCCGGGCGGAACTCGAAAAATCACATGCCCATTTTGGCTCGCCATTTCGGCCATGCGGCGGATGGTGATGTCGGCCTCGGGCTTTGTCGCAGTTGAAAACACCAAGTGAGGTCCAGGGTCGAGTTCCTGGCTGAGCATGTTATCAAGCGCAATCATGGTCGGGTGGCCCGAGTCCCAGGCGTTGATCATAAACGCTTTCGGCTGCAGCGCACGGACCCATTCGGCACCGCATGCGTCCTTGAATCCATGATGATTCGCAACGGCGACCTGGACCTTCCCGGACGCTCGAGCGACCGTGGTCTCGATATCTCCCCAAGGCCATCGGCCATACTTTTGCTCATGGTCTTCGTCTCCGCCTGAGAAGTAGCTGAATCCCCCATAGCGCAGACGTATGGCGAGCGCGCACTTGTTTTCGCTGGGGTAGTCTTCGGGCTTGAGTTCTCTGAGTGGTGGGAAGTGCGGTCGGGTTTGATCGCCAATACCTGTCCAGACGTCGCCGTTCGAAGCGAGATTGCGAATGTCGAAGTCCGGATAACGTTCTGGGGCGCGCTTGAGCGTGATCTGTCTCTGTGAGCCTGGAATAAACCGTTCGGCGCTTGCTCCTCGACCCGGCAAACTCTGGACAAATGCATGGTAGTTCGCGAACTGCGGACCAAGGATTGGAGCAGGATACGCATAGTCGGGGTAGCAGCGATCAATGACTTTGCGAACGGGGATCATCTCCGCCACGTCCGTTGTGCCGCCAAGCTGATAGTGCCCAAACTGCGAGCGCGGAGAGATGTCGTATCTTCCGGGCCAAACAGTTCCCATATGATCTTCATGGAAGTGTGTGAGAAGGAAGTAATCAATCTCATTGCGGCCTGCTTGTGAAAGATACTCCTGCGCGTAGCGCGCGATCCATTGTCCGGGTCGAAGGCTCGCGTTGGGACGTGGGTCGATCATGAACTTGTCTTGATAGGGATCGTAGTGAGTGATCATCGAGCCAGCATCGATCATTAGGGTGGTCGCGTCGGGGAGGATAAGCAACGCGCAGCTTCCGCGACCTGTAGAGATGTGGTGAATGTACAAATAGCCCGGTTGCCACCGAGGCAGAGTCAATGGTTTGGCTGGATCGGATTGGCTTAGCAGGAATGGGACCCGTGTTGCGAGCAGCGTGGCTGCGGTACTGCTTAGAAATGCCCGTCTATTGAGAGTAATCATTTTTCCCCTATTAATTCAGATATGCGCGACCAGCTCAATCGAATGGCCAGCCGCGCCTTTGCTTAGAAGCTGAGCTTTCCAGTGAAGCGGAGGACGCGTGCATCGGCTGCACTGCCAAAGGTGGAGGTAATTTCGCCGAAGTTGCTGGTGGAGACATTGTTGGCGGGCAAGGCGAAGTTGGGCGTGTTGGTGACGTTGAAGGCTTCGCCGCGCAATTCGAATTGGAATCGGCGCGCGATTGGAAATACCCGTGATATGCCCAGATCCAGATCTGAATCACCAGGACCTCGCAGGGAGTTTCGACTCGCGGTGCCAAAACTTGCGGTCGTAACCGGAGCGAACGCCGAGGTATCAAACCAATTGTTGAACTTGCCTATTCCATGGAGCGTTGCGACCTGAGACTTGACCTGGTTGGCTACCTGCGTGTTGAACGGAGCGTTGAGAGACGTAGCCGAGGCTATCGGTGTGAAGGGTAGACCTGAGTATCTGGACACAACGCCGTTGATCTTCCATCCACCGACAAGGGTGCTGACGACACCCGGATCATTGAGGAAGTGGTGATCCTTACCGAAGGGCAACTCTGCGGTGAAGCCGGCATCGAAGACGTTGGTTCGGTTAAAGTCGCTGACGGCGCGATTGCGGGAGAGGTACTGAATCGCATTGAATAAGGGCGAACTGTCGTCGTCGGTTGCTTCATCGATCGACTTGCTGTAAGTGTAGGACGCCGTGAGCAAGACGCCGTGCGTGAACGGGTGCTTGAGATTGAGTTGCAGCCCGTTATAGTTTGCTGAGCTGAACGGAAGGATTGTTTGTGTTTCGGCCTTCCTTCCGAAAGCCGTGTACAAGGGCTGACCGGCTGCGCCGAGTCCTGGAGTTTGGCCGGCATTGGCCTCGAAGTAAACGGTTTGCCGAATCGTTTGCGTGAGCACATAGCTTGCCGTGAGATCGAACCCGGCGGGCAACGCACGTTCGATGGTTGCGTTCGCTGATTCTACGTAGCCGCGACGGAATGTTCCGGCAGGCAAGGTTTTTGTGTAGGCCGTTAGAGGCAACGCCGCAGTTCCATTCGAGTTGATGGCCGGAGCGACGGTTGCGAAGTCCGGGATGCCGGTTACAAAGCTGCCTGCACTTACATAGGAGTTATTCGCATTGACTGTTTGTGCGATGGTGATTGGGTAGGGATCTCGCATGGCTCGGGTGAAGGGGTAGGGATCGTTGCTGACGCCGTAGCCTGCGCGCAGAACGGTCTTGTCGTTCAACCGATAGGAGATGCCTACACGTGGAGCAAACTCGAGCTTGCCAGCGTTCGAGCCTGCACCGTTTGGCTGTCCGTCGACACCGCCAAGGACAACAGTATTAGTAGAGAAGTCGTATCTCTGCATTCCTTCCCCACTGCGGCTAAAAATGGGGAAGTACTCCCATCGGATTCCATAATTTACGGTGAGCTTCTTGGAGACCTGCCATTGGTCCTGGGCGTACGTTCCATATTGCCACTCATTGCCGGTCATTGGGTTTTCGAATTGATAACTCTTGCCCAACGAATCGGGCAGACCGAGGAGGAACTGGGCAAAGGCGTTGGCCGAAGTGGAAGATGCACCGCCGTTGAGAGCCGTTACACCGCCGGTGAAGGTGAAGCCCCCGCGAGGTCCGAATCCTCTCTGCGGCTGATACTCATTCATGCGGTTGTTGAGCACTTGTTCGCCGAACCGAAGGGTATGCGAACCGATTACCCAGCTGAGATTTGCAACGTAGGTAAACGTAAAGTCGTTCTTGAGCTCGGGAGTGTAGGCGTCCGGGTTGCCGAAGGTTTCAAATCCTGTCACAGCAAACGAAGGAAGGCCAGCTTGGTTGGGATCAGTACCGTAGGCACCGTCGCCGTCGCTGTTGGTTCCGGGGATTCCTAGTGTCGGTCCAAGGTTGCGGGCGAAGTCTGATTCGTACCACTTGAGATTGTTGCGACCAATACCGAAGTTGGCATCGAGGAGGAGCTTTGGGGTCAACGTCCGCGTGTACCCGACACCGCCAATGGTCACGCGAGTCTGGCTGTACCCCGAGCCTGAATTACTGCCCCCTGGGCTTAGGCCGGTGCCTCCACCCATACCCAACGTGCTGGGCGAGAACACATCCGCAGATAGGTAACTAAGTTTGGCGAACATGGAGGACTTGGGATTGATCTGCCAGTTAACTTTTTCGTCGTAGGAATAGCGATCGAGGCTGTAGGTTCCGGCGACGGAGTAGTTGCTGGAGGTGCCAGGTAGATTCGGCGATGGTATCAGGGCCAACAGCTTGGCCGCCGCTGGAGTAATGCCTGTCTCGATCGCATTGCGTCCGTCCGCATTCTCGCTTGCAAAGCTTACGCGGCCGGTCCCGTTTGCGTTGCCGGTATTGGGATCGTAGAGCGTAGAAAGACCTGTAAAGTCTCCGGCCCTCTCTGCTGCGGTGGGCAGCGAGATGATCTCGGGGTATAGTTGCCGCTGGGACAGGCCCTCAAAGCCGGAGAAGAAGAAGAGCTTGTCATGAAGGAGGGGGCCACCGATGTTTGCGCCAAACTGGTTGAGAATGTTTTTCGGGGCGGAGCTGCCAGCCTGCGAGAAGTATGTCTTGTTGTAGAAATAGTTTCTGGCCGCCAGGGTAGAGGTAGTATTTTCCTCCCAAAGAGTGCCGTGAAACTCATTTGTCCCAGACTTGGTGAGAACCGAGACGACGGCTCCCCCTGCCAGGCCCTGTTCAGCAGTAAAGGAGTTTGTCACCACATCGACGGCTTGGATGTCTTCGGTTGGAGGGTTGTAGAGGGTGTGGTGTGGCAGATACACCTGTTGAATTGCCGCGCCATCCACCGAGGTGACATTGCCGTTGCGAGAAGAGCCGTTGAAGTTCGTTGTCAGGGATCGAGAGGGAGTGTCCATCACGGAATTCTGAAAGCGGGAGGGTGTTGCGCCGGGAAGCAGACTGAGCAGGCTCTGATAATTGTTGAACCCGCCAATTGGCACGTTGGCCAATTCTTTACTGGTGAGCTCGCCATGGATGGTCGCGGTGTCGGTCTGCAGCGCGGACGAGGAAGCGTTGACTTGGACCGTCTGATCGATTGACGCGATTTTAAGATGTTGGTCGGCGCGCGTAGTGACGTTCGCGCTGACATCCAGACCGGCCACGGTGACGGAAGCGAAACCGGGAGCGGCAATCTGTACGCGATAGATTCCCGGTGTCAGATTACGAATCTCGTAGTCTCCCAAAGCGTTCGAAGTCACGGTGGCCGAAATGCCGGTTTGGATGTTCGTTGCGATGACGGTTGCATTCGGGACGGATTGACTTGAAAGATCGGTGATGTTACCGACGACGGTGCCGTACAGGACCTGGCTGTAGGCGACGCACACGGACATCTGAAGAACTGCCAGAACTATGCTGAATCTTATGAACTGCCTTATACGGACTTGCATGCGTTACCTCGCCTTTTACAATCTTCTCCGGGCCTCATTAAGGATCGAAGCAGGAACTGCCTCTCTCGTTAAGCCATTGGGTGGAACAACCATGGCTCAGCGTGGAAGGCGGCTGAAAGTGGGGCAGAGGGTGGAAAGATGCAACGTGTGGGGAGTGAGCTAATTTCCTCACCCCCCGTTGTCCGAATGGTATGAGTTAGTTAGCCAGAGGAGCTTCGAAAAAGAAAATTGTGTGAATGCGAGGTTGAGACGATTCGCGGGCCGTGAGATGCGTAATCAACGCAGTATTCTTGAGAGAAGGCATCATGACAGTCTTAGATCAGACCAAGTTGCGGGCGCAAGTCGAAAGGCTTGCTGCAAGCGCTGAGTTCGCACGGTCAGATCGCATGGTTCAATTTCTGCGATATGTGGTGGAGAAGACGCTGGAGGGCGACACCGTCGCTCTCAGGGAACGACCCATCGGGATTGCGGTGTTCGAGCGTTCTCCGGACTGGGACCCAAAACTGGACAACATTGTTCGCAGCGAAGCGCGCCGGCTTCGCTCCAAGCTGGAGGCGTACGCTGCGGGCAGTGACCCCGATGAGACCATCCGCATCACGATGCCTACGGGCGGCTATGCTGTGCACTTTAAAGAGCGTTCTCCTGACCGTGAGGGGGCTGTCCGCTCCCCGACCGTTATCCCCCAGCCCTACACTGCGGAACTCCCGCAACTAGTAAGAAAACAATCGAATCGAAGCCCGGCTTGGTATGGATTGGTAGCCATCCCGTGCCTGCTGTTTGTTCTGTTCTCCTTATGGCACTACCGGCCAGGAGTTCGCGCTCACGAGGAGGATTACCAGATCGAGCCGTTTTCGTCAGAGGCTGGCCTGCAGTTCAGTCCAGCTATCTCGCCTGACAGTAAGAAGGTTGCGTTCGTCTGGGACGGTGGGAAAGGTCAATTCGATTTATACAGCAAGGCGATCGGCTCACCGGAGTTGCATAGGCTGACCCATAATTCAATCCCCAGTACGCACCCAGCGTGGTCGCCAGACGGCAAGCAACTGGCCTTTCTCCGTCAAGCTGGGAGTGAAGCTGAGCTGATGGTGCTTGATCTGAATACCCACCGGGAGAGATTAATCCGTCGCATTCCGGATTCGCCCAACATGTGGGGATTGAGCAACTGGCTTGAGACTTGCCAGACACTTTCGTGGACCCCGAGAGGTGATCGCCTGATTTTGACCGACTATTCGGGCGAAGGACACGGACTCATATCCGTGTCGCCGCTTACCGGGGAGCAAACGGCAATCTCCAAACCGAGTAGTGCGGATCAGGATTGTTACGCACGGCTTTCTCCTGACGGCGGAACAATTGCCTTCGTGCGTTTTCTTAGTCATGCGGTAGCGTCCCTCTACACAATCGATGTTTCGGGCGATCACCTGAATCGGTTGACGCAAGAAGGTAAGGATCTGCGTGGAGTCGACTGGACGCCTGACGGATCGCATCTGGTATTCGCGTCCAAGGAGCGTGGAGCCTATCAATTGCAACTAATCCCAGCCCACGGTGGAGAACCGACGCCCTTGCCTGCGGCGACCGCATCGGCTGCCGATCCTTCTGTGTCGCCGAACGGCAAGTTCGTTGTTTTTGTCGAGAGTCACGAGAACTGGAATATATGGCAAGTGGGAATTAGGGGCGACCGGATCGGGGTGCCGCAGCGCTTGATTGCATCGACGGGACAAAATCACTCGCCAAGCTTTTCACCTGACGGCCACTCCATCGCGTTTGTCTCGGATCGCTCAGGCAATCCAGAGATTTGGCTTTGCGATCGGGAAGGCCAAAATTTGCGCCCGCTGACACATTACGGCGGGCCCTGGCTGGGGACGATCCGCTGGTCTCCCGATAGCAAATCCATCGTCTTCGACGCCCGACCGAGAGGCCACTCCTCTATTTATAGGATGGCTGTCGATCACGGAAGTCCCATTCTACTCGAAGATCAACCGTTTGAAGTGAGGCGTCCATCCTGGTCGCGTGATGGCAGATACATTTACTTCGACGCTACACGGGGCGGGGCACCGGAGATTTGGAGACGCGACCTGAAAACGAATCAAGACCAATTGATAGCCCCAGCAGGCTTCATGGTAGGAATTGAGTCGACGAACGGAAAGCAACTCTTCTACCAGGAGAGCGAACAACGACATATTTGGATTTCAGATCGGGATGGAGGCAATCCGAGACGACTCGCAGGGGTTCGTCCCACACCCGATCTGGATTGGGCCCCGGTGGGAGATTCAATCTTCTTTGCTTCTTCAGATTCCACAGGAGGCACGGACATTCTTGCCTACGATGTCGGTACAAGCACGTCGAGAAGACTAGGGCACTTGAGCCAAACCTTTGCTCCCGGCACACCCAGCTTCGTCGTGAGCCCGGACGGGCAGACACTCTTATATTCGGCTCTTGACAGTAGTTCGAGTGAAATCAAGCTTCGCCGCGGCAACCTTCCATAGATATCCATGTGGTGCGGACGGTTGTACCACCTGAATTCAATTCCTTATGCGCCAAGCGATGATTTGGCTTTGAACTGCGCTGGCGCCGATATTATGCGTCTCGAGTAACAGTTCAAAGTGCGGGAGCGTTCCGTCCGGTCGCCGTATTCGATCTAAGAACGGTAGCAATTGTGCATCATCCAGCACGAAATCCATTCCTGCCTCGGTGCCGGACATTCCGGTGCCCTCGAGGAGCAATGCGTTGCCATTCCCGCTAAGACTTGGCAGATAGGCAACCACGCCAAATACCCGTCTTTGCGGATCGTTTCTTCTGGACTCCCAGCGATCAGGCTCGCCGCTTTTTGGACTTCGATTGAGAATCGAGAAGACGCCCTTGTAGTCGTCCTTGAATACGAAGTTCATGTTCTGTTCGTAAAGCTCATCCCAGGGGTCGGCTTCGGAAGAACCCAGCAAGATCACGTTGCCTGTCTTGAAGTCGTTGGGACGAAGATCGCGTGCATACCTTGCAGAGACCTGGCTTCCCAAGGCCTGCGCTCGATCCTTCAGGCTGAGAATCGTCTTGAGATCTACGATCGAGGTATAGCGGCGATTGGCGAGGTCGAGGAGGGAATCCTTGAGGGAGGCTACTGGGCCGATCTGGGGGAGTACATCCGGTTCGGAGCGGTATCCCGCGTCCAGATACCCTCTCAGATCCACGTCCTTGCCGGACATGCCGTGATAGAGAACCAGCCCTGAATCGGGAACAACCACCATCGTCGGTTGATTTCGCGTGAAGAGGTGGCTCCAAAGCGGGTGTGTGGCGGGCTGCGAAGCGATGGATTGAAGGTGCCGGCGGTCGTGAATCCACAACGTTACTAGCAACAACCCAAACACCAGGGTCAGCCCCCAGGAGATCCAACCCTGCGTGTACCACTTCGCGGGTCCTTCTTTTCCCAATAGTACCGCCGCTGATAGGAACGTCTCCGAGGGTCGCTCCGATGTCTCGGCCCCTCCGGGCAAGGAGACAGGCTGCGCCTCAAAGACGGGCACGTAACCGCCTCGAGGGATCAGAATTCGTATTGGTTCATCCGCACCCTCCTGCTGAAAGTACAGTTCAAGTCGCTGCCGCAGCCGGCTGGCCTGGCTCCGGACAATTCCATCCACCGCCGAATCGTAGTCCTGGGGGCGACCGAATACTGCGTGGCCGATCGTATGCTCATTGATCTCTGCTTCACGGCCCTGGAGCGCGAGATCGCACACATAGATGAGCAGCGTTCCCAATCGTTCGCTGCGGACGAAGGTGGAAGAATGCACGATGCGGCGCACCAACTCACGTCGAGCTCCTTCCGATTCAACCATGGGTAGATGGGTGGGCTTTCGGAAGCGAGTGCCTGAGTCTTCGCTTTCTAGTTTCGCCGTAATCATAAGTTGGTCGCGATTACATAGTATTTGATCATGCCTTCGTGAAGACAGAATCAATGGCCCTCTGCATCGGGGGGTGAGTCAGGACACATGAACAACAGGTAAATCTATCATTCGAAACCGGTTCACACCTGCAACTGCTAAGCACCGGTGAATTGTCTTTGTCCCGCGTTAGGACCCTGCTAGTTCTGACTCATCTCCGATACGAAGGAAACCCCATGATCGTCGCAGGTAAGTCCCCGAAAGATACAAGCTGCCATTTCACCGTTCGCCGGATCATAGCGGTAGCTCTCTACCTCTCGTTCGCGACCTCGGCCGCGTTGGCGCAATTTACAGCAGGCGTCCAAGGAAACATTCAGGATACGGGCGGCGCCAACATCTCCAACGCTCAGATGACACTCGTTAATACGGCGACGAAGGTACAGCAGATGGGGACGAGTGACAGCACCGGGCTCTATCGCTTCACCAGCCTGGGTGCTGGAGAGTACGAGGTCTCCGCCTTTGCGCCCGGCTTCACCCGTGCAAAAGAGAGGTTCACGTTGACTGCAGGTCAGATTCGGGATGTCTCCCTGAAGCTTACCGTTGGCAGTGATACGTCCAGCGTCACTGTAACAGGCCAGGCGCCGCTGCTGGATACGGCGGACAGTCGCGAACAGTTGACCCTCGGCGAGAGCGCTCTGGAGAATCTGCCGCTCGCCACTAGGAACCCCGATTCTCTTGTCGGACTGACGCCTGGCGTCACCGGTATTCAGGCGCCCACGACGACCTTCAACCCGGAAACGACAAACCATTACAGTTCAGGCGGAAAGGGAGGCAATGCCAATACCTTCATCGTCGATGGCCTCGATGTCGATAGCGATATCGGAGAAGGGGTAAATAATCTGACCCCCAACGTCGACGCACTCGCGGAAGTCACCATTCAGACGAACACGTATGACGTTGACTATGGCAAGTCGAGTGAAATTGAAACACTGATGACCTCGAAAGCTGGCACCGCCCAATATCACGGTTTTGCGAGCGGCTACTATACGGCTCAATACCTCGAGGCGCGCGGGGAATATGGTGTGCCGAAGCCCACACCCTTGACCGCGTTTCACACCACCAACCTCTCCTTCGGCGTAGGTGGTCCCATCCTCCTGAAAAAGCGGTTCCTCTTCTACGCGGCGCTCGAACCCTACTTCTCCTCAACCCCCAATCCGACGACTACGTTGAGCGGAGCCCTTGCACCGAATAGCGGATCGCTCCAATACGAAGATCCGGCGTTTGTAGCCTTTGCCGGACAAGTCGCGCCCAACTCCCCGGAGACGACGTTGCTCACGAAGTATCCGGTGGGACAAGTAGCATTCCAGTCCTCCAAGAATGCACAAGCAGTGTTTGGCGCTCAGAACACTGCTGCAAATACCGGATGCAATACGCCGAGCACCGACAACATCCCTTGCTCTACACCGGTCTTCGATTCCGGGATCTTCAACGCCCCTACACCTCAGACGAACTACCAGTACAGCGGGCGCGTCGATAAGGAATTCGACAAAGACCGTTTGTACGGAACCCTCTTCCGCAATACGCAGGTGACGCAGACACCCAGTCCTCGCCCGGCGTTTCTCATCCACAGCAATTTCTACACGATTGCCATTCAGGGCAACGAAACGCATACCTTCTCCTCTCGCCTGCTGAATGAAGCGTTTGTCGGCTACAACAGGATCGAAGGCCACACGCCCGATCAAGGATTATTCACTGTGCCCATGGTTAACGTAACCAACCTGGGCGTCGGCTTTGGCTCCCCCAATCCGGACGAAGACTATATCCAACACGGTATCCACTGGAGGGACGTGGTGACGTTCATCCGCGGCCATCACGATTTCAAGTTTGGCTACGAGGGCTGGCACGGAAACGATCTGGCCTACTTCGCGGGAAGGTATAGTCAGCCGATCTTCACCTTTACCAGCATTATCAATTTGATCAACAACAATCCCTACACCGAAACCAACATCGCCTTCAATCCAGTGACAGGCCAACCGTTTCCCGACAATTATGGCTTTGCCGCGACCACCGGCGGAGCCTTCGCAGAAGATGATTGGAAGGTCACGCATCGGCTCACCATCAACTATGGCATTCGCTACGATAACTTTGGCAATGCGTACCCAGACCTCGGACAGACGGTCTTAGCGAACTTCCATCCTGCCGCTGGAGACTTCGCCGATAGCATCGCCAACGGAGCGTTCACGCAGCAAAGCCACACCTTCGCCCATGACCTGAATTACATCTTCAGTCCAAGAGGAGGTTTCGCCTACGATCTCTTCGGCAAAGGAGACTGGGTTCTCCGCGGCGGCGTCGGTCTTTACCGAGACGAGTTCACCCTCGGCAACCAGGAGAACGGGTTGATCGCGAACCCACCGGGTCCAGTGCGTCCGACCTTCAAGAACGATGGATCGACGCCGCCACCGGTGTTTGGCTTCGGTACTCAAAACACCTATCCGTTCGGCTATCCCTATCCGGCGTTTGTTGGAGCTCCTCTGGACGCGAAGGGAGGTCGTGTCGGTGGAGGGTTCACAACGATTGCGATCGATCCTAACCTCAGTGTCCCCCGCATCTTGAACTACACGTTGACCCTCGAGCACTCGTTGACGAAGAGCCTGGTTGCAAGCATTGGGTACCAGGGATCTCATGGCGGCAACCTGATTACTTACGGAGATAATCTGGCCGCTCATACGTACGGCAATGATGTGAATGATTACGCCGGCGACCTCCTACAACATCCCAGCTTTGCGACATCCGGGGCTTACAAAGGAACAGGCATCCAGGACCGACTCAACACCAGCTTTGCGGCGATCACTTATGCCACCAACGGCCCAACAGCCAACTACAACGCCGTCATCTTGGCGATAAAAGGTAGATTTGCTCGGCGCGGGTTTATTACGGCGTCCTACACACATTCGAAGGCTATGGATGATGAGGGAACGTATCCCACGGCGGCCCCTCCGTATAACCAGTATTATTCGCCTTCGCTCAACAATGTACCGAACGCTTTTTCGCTGGGATGGAGCTATGACTTACCGGGCGATGCGTTATCGAATAGATTTCTGAGGCGAGTTGCAGGCGGCTGGACTCTCGCAGGCATCACGAGTCTGCAATCCGGCACGCCCTTCGTTGTGCAAAATACAAACCCCCTGGCGGCTAGTACAACAGGAACGGACGGCGTTCCCATCACCTCGGCGAACTATTCGGCGGAACTCGCCGCAGGCCACCTGCAGTATGTTCCGACGAGTGGAGACTACAACGCGGACGGCAATAATACGGACTACCCCAACGTGACGGCCTACACGCAAAAACACAGCCGCAGCGATTTTCTCAAGGGACACGGCATCTTTCCCATCTGCGCCGGTGGTGCGCTCCCATGCGGTAACTTCACACTGCCATCGTTTGGTTTGGAAGGAAATGAGACGCCGAACCGGTTCGTCAATCCCGGCTATGCCGATACCGACCTCACCCTGAAGAAAACGACCCAGATCACGGGACGCATGAACCTGGAGTTGCGCTTCGATACGTTCAATCTCTTCAATCGTGTCAACCTGACCACCGTCGATGGCCATCTGCAAGACACTACCTTCGGCCAAGTGAGCAGCACCTATGCAGCTAGGAACATGCTCCTAGGCGCAAGAATCAACTTCTGATCCCAAATTCGCAAGCCTGATGGATCGGCTGCCTATCACGGCTGATCTATCAGGCTCGGAGCGTCTCTCGCATATGCCCGCGTCTGAGCCGAACTATTTAGCCGGCAGGGCCTTACATGGTATGAAGTCCTCGATCCGTTGGAGCTATATTGCCTCTTCTTCCCCAGTCGCCTTTCAGCCGCCGTCAGTTCGTTATGCGCTTTGGAACAGCAGCGGTCTTCAGCCTCACGCCTTCAGCGATTGCCTCGATACATACAGCGCCGCCTGACCCCGAAGCATCGGTTGACCCCGTCTCAAAGCCCATCCAGCCCGGCGCGTTCGAGCTACTTCCACTCGGAAATATCCGGCCACGAGGTTGGCTCATGTCTCAGTTGCAGATCCAAGCTAACGGCCTCAGCGGACATCTGGATGAAACCTGGCCTGTCGTAGGCCCAACGAGCGGCTGGTTAGGCGGCCCCGGAGAATCCTGGGAGCGCGGACCCTACTACCTGGACGGCCTGACTCCCCTTGCTTACCTGCTCGACGACGAACGTCTCAAAGCGAAGGCTCAACAGTTTATCGACTGGGCGATCAACAGCCAGACTAGCGACGGAATGTTCGGACCGGTTTCAAACGATGACTGGTGGCCGCGCATGGTGATGCTGAAGGTTCTCACGCAGTATCACGAGGCCACGTCTGATCCTCGTGTGCTTCCGATGATGACCCGATACTTCCACTACCAACTGAAAGCTCTACCCCGCCGGCCCCTGACTTCATGGGGAAGGTTCCGCTGGCAGGACCAGCTACTCACCGTCCTCTGGCTCTATGATCGAACCGCCGACCCCGCGCTCTTAAACCTTATGCAGTTGCTGCACACCCAGGGCTATGACTGGAAGGCACAATACGAACACTTCCACTACACCGAACGGATGTCCGAAGCGCACATCGAACATTTGTCGAAAGTCCCCCGTTTCGCAGAAGCCAAGATGGCCACACACGGCGTCAATAATGCTCAAGCGATCAAGACGGGCGCCCTTTGGTCTCGGGTCACAGGAGCAACGTCAGATCGCCAAGCCGTTCTGAAGATGATGTCTGCACTCGACACCTATCATGGCCTCCCCAATGGGATGTTCTCCTGCGATGAGCATCTTGCAGGCCGTAGCCCCTCGCAGGGGTCAGAACTGTGCTCCGTTGTGGAATACATGTTCTCCTTGGAGCAATCGCTTGCCATCCTGGGAGAGCCCTCGCTCGGGGATCGTCTCGAAAAACTGGCATTCAATGCACTGCCAGGCGCATTCACAGATGATATGTGGTCCCATCAATACGACCAGCAGCCCAACCAGGTTGAATGCAGTTTGCATAAGGAGCCGTGGACAACCAACGGTCCCGAATCCAATCTTTACGGCCTTGATCCGAACGCCGGATGTTGTACGGCAAACTTCAGTCAAGGTTGGCCCAAATTCACCGCAAGCTTATTCATGAAATCATCACAGGGTGGCCTGGTCGCTGCCGCCTATGCCCCCTGTGAGGCCTTCGTCGATCTGAATGGAACGGCAGTGCGCATCATTGAAGAGACCGATTATCCCTTTCGCGGAATCATTCGCATGACCGTTCATCTATCGCGCCCCATCGCATTTCCATTTCTCCTTCGGATCCCTCATTGGGCTGACGATGCAGAGTTGTGCGTGAACGGCCAGATCCAATCAGGAAGCCGAGCGGGCTCCTTCGCACGCGTAGAAAGAGAATGGAAATCAGGCGACACTGTCGAGCTCCGCCTCCCGCTCCAGCCCCGCGTCCTCACAGGATTCAACGACTCCGTTTCCATTGAGCGCGGTCCGCTCGTATTCGCCTACAACATTGCCGAAGATTGGTTGAAGCTGCACGATCGCGGTATGACCGCCGACTGGCAGGTGTATCCAATGTCCCGTTGGAATTATGCGCTCGACTTAAGAGCCGAGATGCAGCATGAAGGCATTGGAGTGCGGGAAACTACGATAACCGATAAACCGTTCGCACTAGACGGAACTTCAACCCAGCTCCAAGTAAAGGCAAAACTCTGGCCCTCATGGACTTCCTTTGAAGGTGTAGCCGAAACTTTGGCCGAAGGTCCGGTACAAAGTACCGAGCTAGAGGAGATGATTACGCTGATCCCCTATGCCGCCGCGAAGCTGCGTATAACTTCTTTCCCTCGGCTAAAGGCTAAGCCGCTCCTCTCTTTGGAGGCTAATCCAACAACTGGCGGCGCATGACCTAGGTCCGGCAGGCGATCATACGCGCTACCTCGACGGCTGGTTTGACGCCATGAACTTGAGAAAGACCATCCCGGTCATCCATGACTGGGGCTCGGCGTTCGGCTTTCACCGCGCTTCACGCTATCCGGATCAAATCGCGGCGATTGCTAACATGGAAGCAGTAGCCATGCCGTTCACCTGGGATTTGGCCGCGGCAGTCCTCTGTCGACGGCGAACCCGAAGATGTTACTTTGATCGTCGGGGCATATTCGGAGTGGCTCAGCCAAAGTCTGAGTCCGAAACTGTTCATTGCCGCTGAACCCAGAGCGGTTATCACAATAGGCAGCGCAAACCGGCGGTTCTGCGAGACCTTGAAACACCAGCAGCAAGTGACCGTCAAAGGCCGGCACTTCCTGTTTCTAGTTCGAACACGCTCGAAATGCGCCTTGGCGATTTGGCACCAGGAATTGATCCTCTTCAAGGAAGCCAAACAAGAAAGGTAACGAAATGACAACGCCCGCAGCAGCTTCGCTACGGGCTTGCCGGTTATGACTTCGGGGATGCTGGACCAAACGTGAGCAGGCTTACGATTTTGCCGGCCGGTGAAAAGCGAATGCAATCATGGCCTTTCACCGTGACCTTTCCATCCGGCAAAATGAGCACCCACTTAAACAGGGCAACGTTGTGATGCGTGGAGACGTTTTCGATGTCGAAGTGGGCGCCAGGATACTGCTTCTGGAAGCGCTCCATGTCTTCGATTGCGGCACTGGCGCCCCCTAGGTACTCCGGCACGAGATATTCCACGTTCTCGTCGAAGACTTCCGAGAGGATGTTCTTTCGCTGCGCGTCGGGAATCGGCTTCCAGGCTTCCACGTAGCTTTGGTAGACGTTCAAGGCTTCTAGATTGGTCATGGTGGTTCTCCTTCTGTCCCTAAGGTAGGCCAGGGCTTTTGTACGGTCGATAGCTGAAACGCCAAATTTGTTCATTGAAAACCCAAAGAAGCCGCGACTGCGGCATCCTAAGATGCATGGATCCGTTTCTCGATGTTGTGCGACTGCTTCGACCTCGGGCAACACTGTGGTCGAAGATTGAGGGCTTTGGTCGATGGGGTTTGGCGTTCCGGAAGCGCGACGATCTTCTGTTCTGTCGCGTGGAGCGGGGCGAGTGTCACCTGCTGCGGCCTCAACTTGCGCCGGTGTTACTACGGCCGGACGACTTCGTTCTGATTCATACCTCGACGCCGTTTGTGCTCACCTCAGACCCGACGGTGGAGCCAGAAGATAGTGAAGAGTTAGTGGCTGCAGCGAAGAGTGTCTCGTTGCAGCTTGGCGAAGGTACTGAGTCGCCGGTAACACTGCGCGGCGGGCGCTTTGTCTTTGATACCGCGAATGAGAGCTTGCTATGGGAGCTATTGCCGTCGTTGCTGCATGTTGCGGCAGACGATACGTCGTCGTGGCGCGTGCGGTCGTTGCTGAAGTTGAATGAGATGGAGACGCTGCAGCCGGGGCCGGGCAGCGAGTTTCTTATCGCGCGGTTGATGGAACTCATCCTGGTGGAGATGCTGCGGCGTGAGACGCCGCAGGGGGATGACCGGTCGACGGGTTTGATTGCCGGCCTGCGTGATCCTGCCATTGCAAGCGCGCTGCTGGCCATGCATAGCGAGATCGCGCATGAGTGGAGCGTGGCGGAGTTGGCTCGTTTGTGTGGCGTGTCGCGGTCGGGTTTTGCGACACGCTTCAAGGACGTGCTGGGCGTCGGACCGATCGAATATCTGATGCGTTGGCGGATGGCCGTGGCGAAGGATGAACTGCGACGCGGATCACGAAGCATCGGCGAGATTGCGCTGGCTGTAGGGTTTCAGTCGTCGAGCGCTTTCAGCACATCGTTCACCAGGTCAGTGGGATGTTCTCCGAAACGGTTTGCTGGAAAAGATGCCGAACGCGGCCTCACAAGCCCTCGGGACTTCGCTTAAAAAAGAAGACGCTGAGCGGCGAAGATGGCAGCGGCTGTCATAGTCAATACGACAGCCTGGACTTGTCGGGGGCACAATTTGGCCGAATTTCGGCGCGCCCTTCAGGTGATGTAGCGACAGCCGGTCCATCTTCACTCACCACCGAGACTGCGAAATCTTGACTGGTAAACAGGCCAAAGCTGGTTTCCAGACCGACCCATGCTCAAAACGCGCATTGGCGATTTAGCATCAATCGGCGTTTGCCTGAGTTGCGTCACGTATTCCCAGACGGGTCTAACGAATGTGCCACGAGCTCGACTTTCATTCATTCCCCGCAAAATAGAAGGTGTTCGCTGCACAATCTGCAGGCTACACTTCGAAAAGCTGGATTGGCTGTCGCTCGAGATCGATAATTAGTCACGTCCTAGGCATTGATCTTTCTCGGCGGACTTGTGCTCCACCCGTTCGCACGACTGGGTCAATCTGCTCGATGCGCTTGGATCTTTCATATTGGTTTTCGGAAAGCAGGAGGTGATTTGCTATGAATTCACTCGCGCCTTCGCTAGGGCCCGCAAAGATTGACGCTACCTCCCAGCGCCGATCGTTCCCTGCATCTCCGAGCGCTCACCTTCGAGCGAACGGGGTACTGGTTATTGCTCTGACCTCTGTTGCATTAGCACTGGCCACGGCAAGCGAATGCCGGTCGATCTTCCACCCGGCTTCTGTTCTGTATGGCGCGGTACTTTGGGTATGGTGGGGTTGCATTGCTACAGTTCTATGGAAGCTTAGTCCTAGGCATCCCTCCGTCTTACGATTTTCGAGGGATACAATTCTGGTTCACCTGGGGGTGAGCTGTGCTCTCGGCGTGCTGCACCTCGTCTTAATGGGAAGCCTGGGATTTACGGTTACAGGCTGGCGGGCGCACTATACTGCGCTGGCCATTCTGAAGAGCCAACTTCACATCAACAGGTTTGGACTGGAGATCCTGACCTATGGATTTGTGTTTGGCATCATCGGCATCGTTCAGTTTCAGATACGGTCACAGCGAGACGCGCTGAAGTCGATGGCACTCCAGAAACAGCTCTCCGAAGCACAGCTTCGTGCGTTGCAGATGCAGCTGGAGCCGCACTTCCTCTTTAATACACTCAATGCAGTTACAACGCTCGTCGAGCTTGGGCGTCAAAGAGAAGCAACCGAGATGCTCAATCATCTGAATACCATTCTCAAGAGCGCGCTCTCCAGAAGGACTCCGGAAAAAGTTCCCCTTTCGCAGGAGCTGGAGACGGTTGAGAATTACCTCGCAATTGAACAAATTCGCTTCGCAGATAGACTTCGCATTGAGATCACAGTGGAACCCGGCGCCCTGAACAGTCTGGTTCCGTGTTTCCTTCTTCAACCCATCGTAGAAAATGCTATTCGTCACGGCGTTGCGCAGAGTGAGAACGCGGGATGCGTTGAGGCGTCTGCCAGGCGCGTCGGGCAGGTGTTGCAGTTGTGTGTCCGTAACACGGGCGATGGCTACGTCAGGACTGCCAACGATGGACATGGCATCGGTCTCAGCAATACAAGGGAACGGCTCATGCATTTTTATCAGGACACCTACCACATGAAGGCGCACCCACTGGAAGCTGGCGGCTTCGAGGTGGCAATCTCAATTCCCTATGAGCGGTGCTAAGTGAAACTGCGCGCCCTGATCGCGGATGACGAACCGCTGGCCCGAGAACGCCTGAGGTTTCTCCTGTCGGACGACAAGGAGGTCGAGATCGAGGGGGAATGCCGAAATGGCAGAGAGGTTGTCGCGGCGTTGAAGCGAACGCCCTGCGACGTGCTCTTTCTGGACATCCAGATGCCGGGCACGGGCGGCTTCGAGGTGATCGAAGAAATCGGCCTCGATCAAATGCCGTTGACCATCTTTGTGACAGCGCACAACCATTACGCATTGAAGGCCTTTGAAGTACACGCACTCGACTATCTAACCAAGCCGGTTGAGCCAGAGCGACTACGCGCAACTCTGCTGCGGGCAAAGGAACGGACAGCTTCGCGGAGCGCGCTCTTGACGCAGGAACAGCTTCGGTCGATGATCGCGGTGCTCGCGCACCAGGCACCCACGCACAAGGAATATCCTGTTCGCCTGCTTGTACCGAACGGTTCAAAAGATTCTTTCGTGCTGGTCGACGATATCGAGTGGATCGAAGCCGCGGACTACTACGCATGCCTGCACATCGGATCGAAAAAGCTCATGATGCGCGAAGCAATCAAAGAGCTTGCCACCATCCTCGACCCCAAGAAGTTCGTGCGCGTGCACCGTTCTGCCATCATTAACATCGATCATGTGCGTGAGATTCTCCGTGAAGGGCGGAATGAAGGCTGGGTTCTGCTTTCGAACGGCCAGCGGCTGAAGATGAGTAAAGCTGGTTGGCGGAATCTGCTCGCCGCGAGCCGCACATAACGCCACGCTCTTACCAGAGACGCGCGTAGTGTTACCGAAATGTTTCTCCCTGCATAATTTACGCGCTTACCTGCAGCGTCCTGCTGCCCTCCTGCAAATCGATGGGCAGTGGCTTCAGCATCGGTCACATTGATGCTGGGAGCACTCATGGGAATCGTTCGGAAGTTTTTCGGGGGAAAACTCTGCGGTTGGTATTGCCTCATCTCGCTCGCATGCTTTCTGCTTTCGATCGAGATGATGGCACAGCAGTGCTCGAGCGGGATGCGCATCGAGGGTGTGGTTACGGATCCATCCGGAGCAGTGGTGCCTGGAGCCCAGGTGCGGGCTGGCAGCGGCAGCACGGTGGCGACCGATGCGCTCGGGCAGTTTGCCATCGCCTGCGTTCCTCCCGGAACAGCGACGATCCACGCGCAGGCCAGTGGATTTACGGCGGCTACGACCACCGCCGAGGGCTCGGTTGGCGGTACGGTACGGGTTACGCTGCAAATGAACATCGCGCAACTAGAAACCGAAGTACGCGTGCAGTCGGACGCGCCCAACACTCTCGATACTAGTCAGGGCGCGGGTACAGTGACGCTAACGGGAGATGACATCCAGCAGCTCCCAGATGACCCGGATGATCTGCTGCAGCAGCTTCAGATACTCGCGGCTGCCGGCGGAGGCAGTCCGACCGCAGCTACAGTGGTCGTGAATGGATTTCAGAACGGCAGCGCGATGCCACCGAAGAGCTCGATTGCCTCGATTCGCATTAATCCTGATCCCGTTGCGCCTGAGTATGAACGCGATAACTCATCGGGAGGTCGAATCGAGATCACCACCAAGCCGGGGTCTGACCACCTCCATGGAGCGCTCTTTCTGACCGACAGCGACAGCAGCTTCAATGCGACCGACCCTTTCTCAGTAACGGGAACTCCCGCCACCAAACGCCGATATGGCTTCGAGCTTGGGGGACCGTTGGCTCCGAAGAAGAGCGGCTTCGCTCTCGCCTTGGAGAAGCGTGACATCAATGAATTCAACGTGGTCAATGCGATCGTCCTTGGTTCGAATTTGAACCAAGTCCCAGAGCAGGCGACCGTCCAAGCGCCCCAGCGACTCTGGATTGCATCGGCACGCACCGACTGGCAGGCCACAGACAAGGACATCGCTACCTTGTCCTATTCGGCGAATGTCAACAGCCTCGGCAACCAGGGAGTAGGTGGTGAGACGCTAGCTGAAGCAGGATATTCCAGCCGCGTGGCGGAGTATGATCTGCGCTTCACCAATACCTACGCCGCAAACGCGAGACTGCTGCACGAAACCAGGATCGGCTATACGTGGAAGCGCACCGAGCAAACACCGAATGCGACAACCCCATCCCTGCAAGTGTCTGGCTACTTCAACGGCGGAGGTGCTACGAGCCAGGATCTAAACAATCGTGAGCGAGACCTTGAGGTGGATGATGATGTCGTGATCACAAGTGGCAAACAAGAACTCAAGTTTGGCGCACAGTCGCTGGGCGTCTTTGTTCACGACTACAACCCGAACACATTCAACGGTGCGTATGTATTCGGTGGCGGCAGTGCTCCGGTGCTCGACGCCAACAATCAGCCCGACGGCGCCACAACTACGATAACGCCAATCCAACAGTATCAACGGGCTCTCCAAGATCTGCCCGGCGGCTCGCCCACAACCTATCAAGTCACAACCGGTACGCCGGTTGTCCCATACACACAGTGGCGAGTCGCTTTCTTCGCGCAGGATATGGTCACGCTCATGCCGCGCCTCAACCTCACCGGAGGTCTGCGTTACGCGTTCCAGACCTCGCCCAGCACATTTTTCAACCTCGGGCCGCGCTTGGGTCTCGCCTGGTCGCCAGATAAGAAGTCTACCTGGACCCTGCATACGCGAGTTGCTGTATTCAACGTATCGCTTGACCCCACAGATGCTGCACAAGTCAATCGTCTCAATGGAGTTCGTCAGCAGGAGTCGACCATCTACTCGCCACAATATAACGAGCCGCTATCTCTTGCGTCAGATTCTATTGAGGTGAACACAATGTACCGGTTTCCGCATGCGGTCGAGCAAATACCCGTCGGTGAACTCGCGATCGGTGTGGAGCACGATCTGCCGCACCATTGGCACCCGAATGCATGGTTCACCTGGTACTCCGCCTGGGGCGATCCGAGGACAGTCAATGCTAATGCGCCGATGATCCCGAGCAGTGTCGGAGTTTCTCCGGACCCCACTGCCGCCTTGCTTGCGCCAAGGCCGGGCCCTGCAAATCTCAACATCATTGAATACCAGAACTCCGGGCACAACAAGGGCAGCGTTGTCTACGCGGGGATCGAACAGAAGAGCTACAAGCATTGGACCAGCAATCTGGGCTTCTGGAACGTAAACTTCTACGGCGACTCCGGCACCCCCCAGTCCAGCTATAGCAAGAAAGGCGAATTCGCTCGTCCCGATACGCAATCGAGCGGCGCTCTACTGGAAGAAGAGTTCAAATTGCCATTCAAGCTCGACTACGGTCTGTGGACCTATTGGCACTACGGCATGCCATACAACATCACAACAGGCACCGATGCGAACGGCGATGGCGATTTCAACGACCGCCCATCCTTCACAGAAACACCCGGCGTCGGAACCTACGCCACACCCTACGGCCTTATGACGACCAACACAGTAAACGGAAATGTCCTGCGCAATATTGGAACCATGCCGATGGTGATTCACATGTACTCCAACCTGAGCCGCTCTTTCAAATTGAACGCGAAAAGCAAAGAGCACAGCAGCACCATTATCCTTAACGCGCGAGCCGTGAATCTTCTGAATCACACCAATGTGACATCCGTCGGAACGGTGGTTTCTTCACCGACACTGGGCGAGGGTCTTGCGGCCGAGCCGGCGCGGCGCGTTGAGCTTGGAGCGCGGTTCGAGTTCTGATCTTTGGTGCTGCGAATTCACTTCGAGTTATTGAATTGCCTCCAGCAAGGCGACGCTAAATCCAGAGCGAGCGCCCACCAACGGGCTCAGTTGCCGCTACAACACAGTTCCGAGCACAAGCGGGAAGGAGCCGGTCATGAAGGAGAAGTTACAATATCTGGGCATGATGTCCAAGCCGATTGCCGCAGCGATTGCCGAGCCGGAGGGCGAGGTACGACGTCTTGGAACGATTCGAACCACGACCTTCAAGGAACCGCGATGCGGTAAGTGAACACAGGCGCGTTACCACTACGTGGACTAGCGGGCGATGTTGCGAGCCGGTTCCCCTATGGGGTTTTCTCCGCAAGCTAACGTTCGTAGCGCCATTCGCTGATGAAGTGGAAGCCGCGCTCGAGGAGCGGATAGTGGGTAGGCGACGGGGTTCGGGTCAGGGTGAGGACGGCGGGGGTGAAGGGTGCGGCAGGTTTGACGGGCTTGTGTTTGGGGTCGGGTTTGGGCAGGTCGGGTGGCACCGAGGTGAGAACGAGGTGGTTAGGATCGGAGAGCTGCCATGCGTAGTTAGTTGGGCCGCTGATGAAGTAGCAGCTGATCTGAACAGTGTGTTTTTTGGAGTCAAGACCGAAGCCGGAAAGCCAGAGTTCGCCGTCGGAGGAACGGGTATAGGCGCGGTTGGAGGGAGCAACGTAAAGATCGGTGACGGGAAGGCCTGTGGGGGCGATGAAGGCCCCGGAGGCTGGGTGGCTGGGGTCGAGATGCCAGGCGCCGACCAGAGGTGATGGCGTGCGAAGGGCGACCTGAAGTTGGCGCCAGCCGATGCTCATAAAGACAGGTCGGACGACCAGGAAGGCGACGGCGAAGACGATCTCGGTGATGAGGATGGCGATGCGCCCAGCACGGCGGCTGATAGGGGGAATCCAGGCGGCGGTGGGTGCGGTAGGTGTGTGGCTCCAGAAGTAGCGGCAGAGGGAGACGGCATCAGGTAAAGCGAGGAAGATGCAGCCTAGCAGCAGATTGACGGCGAAGAGCTTGACGGGCACGTCGTAGCAGAAGTTGTACAAGACCACGTTGGTGATGACAAAGGTGGAGAAGAGGGCTCCCGCGAGCGCTGTGCGGCGGTAGAGAAGGAGGACGCCACCGAGGACCTCGGCCGAGCCGCAGATAATTTCGTAAACCGGGCTGAGGCCAATGAGGTTCCAGAGAAAGGTCATCGGAGCCATGTTGCCCGCAGGCTCGGTGAGAATGGCGATAGAAGGAGGGGGCATCTGGAATGGGAAGACCTTGGCCAGGCCATAGCCGATCATGAACATGGCGCAGGTAAGGCGGAGAAAGAAGCGAAGCCAGGCGTGGAGGGTGCGGTACTCCGTGCGTGGGTTGTTGCGGATGTGGGAGAGGATGGTCCAAAGGATGCCACCGGCCACGGCGAAGGTGAGCACAAGGCCGTCGTGAATCCAGTTCATCATGGTGTCGCCGGATTCGCTTGGGTGCCAGTGGGCGGCGATGCCGGTGAGATGAAAGAGGTGCTGGCCGACGAACTCGCAGAGATGATTGAGGGGCCAGTTGAGCTTGTCTTGGATCCAGCCGCCAACAACTGGGAAGACACCCAAAAGAGTTCCGTTGGCGCCGAGGAAGATGAAACAGAAGAAGTAGAGGAAGATGATTCTGAAAGCGAGGCGGACTGCTGGGCTCCAGGGAGTGGGCGGAATCGTGGCGGAGACGGTCGTGGACAATTCGTTGGGAGTGACGATACCTGGAAGCTCCACCGGGACCTCGCGTGGGGAAGATTTGGATGTTGGACGATTTTGAAGCAAGGTGGGTGAGGGGTCAAGAAAGATATTTTGCGATGGGTTAGCTACTAGCATCTAGACCGGTGGGAAGATAAGCATGTCTAGATCACCTCCTGCGAAGCCGCATTACCGGCAACCTCGTAGTTAACGGACGCCCAGTCCGAGCCAAGCTGCCCATAGCCTCAGCATTACGATCACAAACCGCGAAAACGGCCGGTCCTACGACTCCAATCATGATGAGACAAGAAAGACGGTGTGGGCCTTCTCCGGAATAGTCGACCTGCATATGGCGGCGTTGGAAGCAGACGAGTCGTTGCACGAGATTGGACGTACCTTCGGTATGGAACAGGGCAAAGGCCGCGCCTAAAAGCTATAGCGAAGGCCACCTTCGACGCGGCGACCATTATCACCAGAATAGGGGAGGCCGAATAGAGGAGAGCCGATAACTCCGCCGATCGTTGTGACGTTGAGATGGTTGAGGACGTTGGAGCTGCGGATGTTGGCTGAGAGGGTTTGTGGATGGGCCGCCTTGGGGTTGCGGGTGAGCTTGAAGCTGCGCTGGAGATTGGTGTCGAGGTAGATGGTCCAGGGCAGGTTGCCAGCGTTGCGGCGGAGCGTGGGGCCGGTGCCTGTGGTCGCGAGTAGGCCGAACTGCGTGGCGTAGGCGCAGTTGACGGTGACGGTGGCGGAGCAGACGGGCGTGCCAGCGGGCACGACGTACGGGCGGTCGTTGAAGTCGCCGTCGCCGTTGTTGTCAAAGCCGGTGGTGATATTGTAAGGGGATTCGTCCTGGGCGTTGAAGTTGGCGCTGAGTTGGAGCTTGAGCGGGAGCTTGGCGGTGGCGTTGCCGAAGATATTCCAAAGAGGGTTGCCGGTGCGGCGGGAGTATTCGCCGAGGTTGGAGCCGGTAGTCTGAGGGGCTGTGAAGGGGCTGTCGTCGGTGTCGTCGATGATGTGGTCGCGGACGGCGCCAATGTTGAACTGGAGATACTTGAGAGACTGATTGTTGAGGCCCATGAAGATGAGGTTGCCGTGGCCGCGGCCGGAGGACTGCCACTGAAGGATGTTGACGTCGGGCTCAAGAGGGCGCGGGCCGAGCGGCTGGCCATTGGCGGGGGAATTGATATTTTCGGTGCGGGTGTAGTGCCACATCTGAGCGATGTAGTAGTCGGCCGAGACGATCCAGCTCTTGCGGATGGTGTGGCTGAAGCCGAAGTTTTCAATGCCGTAGAAGAGGTTGGGCAGGTGGGGCTGTATGGTGCGGATGGAATCGATCGGGGTGGCTCCTGTGAAGGCGTCGCAGTTATCGGGATTAAAGATGCCGGGGCAGGTGGGGGTGTAGATCAGGCTAGTGACGCGCTGGACGCCGTCCATGTCGAGGAGCTGGCCGTAGCCATGCGCGGAGAAGCGGCCGGAGAAGAGGCCTGCGTGGCCGTGGATGGTCCAGGTGGAACTCTTATCTGGCGCCCAGGACATGCCGAAGCGCGGGTTGAAGTTGTTGTGCACCATCGGCTTGTTTTGCGTGTAGTAGCGTAGGCCCCAGGCGAAGTGGAGGTGCGAGCGGAGCATCCAGTCGTCCTGGAAGAATAGGGCTTCGCGATATTGCGTCATGTTGATGGTGGGGTTGCCGGTGGCATTGGAGAATTCAGTGGGAGAGCCGCCAGCCAAGTCGTTCAGGGCGCGGACGTACTGCTGGACGCCGGTGATGGTCTCGGTCTGGGTGGTGGGGTTGTTGTTGGCATCGAGGACGGGGGCGGTGCCGCCGCCAAAGAGCCAGGTGCCGTTGAAATTGTTGTAGTAGCGGAAGCGCTCGCGGAGTAGCTCTGACTGGGTGCCGAACTTCATGAGGTGCTTTTTGAGGCTGAGGATCGCATCGTCGTCGAACTCGGAGTCGATCTCGTGGTCATGCAAAGCACCGCTGGTGCTGCCGCCAGAGGTGAACGCGCCTGCAACCTGGACCTGGGGCGCGAGGGAGTTGGGGGTCTCGTCTTTGCCGTCGAAGTCGATTTCGAGGCGGGATTCATGCATGAGTCTTGGGGATATCGTGGTTACGTCGGTGAGATGGAGATCATTCTCGTACTGCTGGTTGTCATAAGCGGCTTCGGCCAGCGTGGTGCCGCCGGCGCCGACGTTTTCGCGGTGATTGTGGTACGCATTCAGACTTGCGATGAAGGTGTTCTTCGGGCCGAGTTGCCAGTCGCTTTTGGCCATGCCGATCCAAAGACGCTGTGGTGCGGGTACGTTCTGGAGGATAGGGGTTTGGTCGCCTGAGGCGTCGACGCCAATGGCATCGACCACGGCGAAGTTGTCGATGGATCGATGCTCGAGGCTAAGGACGAAGTCCGACCCGTTCTTGCGGATGGGGCCGCTGAGGTCGAAGCCGTAGCGCTGCTTGCCGATGGCGGCGCTGCTGACCGAGAAGGGATCGCGCGCATTCATCCAGGAGCTGGAATTGGTGGTGAAGACGTCGCCTTGGTAGGTTGGCTGGCCGGGCTTGGTGTAGACCTGGATTTCGCCACCGCCGAATGGAGGGTTGCGGTACTCGGCTGAGAATAGGTCAGGGTTGACCTTGATGTAGGCGATGGTAGATTTCGGTGGGAGAGTAGTGTTGTTATCGCCGCTGTGAAAGCCGTCGATCGAGATCGCAGCACTGGAGGGATTGCCGCCAGCGGCTGCAGCCATCTGCTGGAGTTCGCGCAGGAGATCGTCGGGGTCCTCCGCGAGGGTCTGCAGGCGCTGGCCGGAGATGGTCTGGCTCGGACCGGTTGCGAGAGGGGAGTTGTTCGCGGCAGGGTTTTCGCTATTGCCGACGTTGACGGTTGTCTGCACTTCTTCAGGCTGCAAGGTGACGGAGAGATCGCGCGGATGCGGAGCGCGGATGGCGATACTAAGGCTGGAGAACCCGGTGAAGGCGACGTGCAGCATGTGCTGGCCGGCAGGAACGCAGGCAATGCGGAACCGTCCCGAGGGATCGCTGAGAACGGGAGCAATTGAATCGAGTCGGATAGAAGCACCGGGAATAACAGCCGCTGTAGAATCATGCACCAGGCCCGTAAGCGGCGTGCAGCCGGACTGGGCTGCTGCGGGAGCCGTGAAGGCGAGTGCAGCAGCGACGGCCACAGGGAAAGCGGACAAGATTCGGTTCACCGTGTTCTCTCGGATCTTTCATTACAGGCAGAGATTGGCCCGGGTTCAAACTTTGGGCGTGAAGTTGATACGTAGCCTGAGTGGTATTGGTTCCCCGCGAATTAGACGAGATTGAGCTCCCTTGGCGTGCGCCAGCAAGTCCTTTGGAAACCCAATCTCACGGCGAATCTACGATTCGGTCAGCACGAAGCAATACGCCGCACGGCTCCATCTGTTCCGCCGCAGGTCCTTCTTGTATGGCAAGCTGAGCACGTTGTTAGTCACGGCCTCAATCTTGGTCCTCCCGTGTGCTGTTGAAGCGCAGACCGCGCAATCCAGCAGTGACAGCTGTGGAATATGGTTCGCTAGACTTCACGACATCTGATCCACTGTCTGGTCCAATGACAAGCACATCGCCCGGCTCATAGCTTGTCCGCAAACCTGCAATATCTACAGACTCTGCATAGTCCCCGCCGCATGTCACCCCGGTGTACGCCGTGCTCTGGACGGTTCCATCATGGAAAATGATGGAGCCTCCACTTTTCTGAGACAGCGCGATATCTCCATTGACTTCAAGAATCGGTGTCCCAGGGGCGGGTGGAGTAGGAAGGGTAGCCAAGTCCGTTCCGGGCGTTGTCGTACCAATACCGACGCTGCCGTTAGCGAGAATTCTTATTTTCTCCAAGGTAACATTTTGAAGATCATTGGCTGCGCCGTTATAGCCGACATTAAGCGACATATACTCGGTACTCCATCCCCCACCTGGATTACTGCTTGAACTTGCAAAGCCTGAATAATGTCAGCAGTCCTTCGGGGAGCCGTATCCGGGGGGTAATTGGCGAATGTTGAGAAAAACGAAAGGGAGCTCCGTTCGCCCGACAATAGACCGGGCGTAGTGAGCATCAATGCTCCGGTCGCGGTGGTAGCTGATGGTCCACTAATCGATAGTTTGTACTGCGGGATTGGCGTTCCGAGCCCAACATTACCGTCTGAAACTGAAATGGAGGAGTTGCCAACTGTAGATGTACCCGTGAACACGGGCACGGTACCGGAGGATCCAGAACCCGTAACCGTCTGCGCCGCTGCGCTCAAAGAAAACGCCGCGACACAAATTGCCAGTCTTTTGATTTTCATACTCATACCTCTTCTAGCCTTTCGCAAACCTATGTTTCACTCGCACATCACTGAAGTGTCACCAATACCTCGATTACTCCGACTCCTGAATCAAATGAAGCCAATGCTTTTCCCACGACAGCTCCAGTCAAGCGGCTGCGGTCCGTACCTTTCATTGCGTAGCCCATCGTTGATGAAGTGACCAGAAGATCTCCGGTCTCAATGGGACCGTTCTCAGTGCTTACTTTTGTGGGAACAATACCTATCATGGCCATCGGCACCGCCGTAGTATCTGTCTTTGCGTAGGTTGTCTCGCGTCTGCCGACCGTTCCTGGCTTCGTCGAATAAATTCCCGCTACAAGGGTTGAATATGGCTTCGTCGACTTAAGGAATCGACCTGGCGCCTTTGGATCGATGACCAAAAGATCGCCTGGGGTGTAATCCATTCGCCCACCCATCGCATCGATGGACTCTGCATAGTCTCCGCCACATGTCACTCCCGTATACGCCGTGCTTTGGACTGTGCCGTCGGCAAAGACAATCGACGCCCCGCTGCCGTTGGTCAACTTCACGTTTCCATCTACTTCAAGCTTTGCCCCTGGAACTGCCGTCCCGATGCCGACGTTGCCCGCTATGGTAAGTACCATCCGGCCGGAGCCAGTTTGAAAATTGAGTCCGCCAAACCCAGCGAGTTGCACGCTGCTGCCCTCACCCGCGCTACCAGGAAGCAGGGTTCCAACATTTCCCAACCCGTACCAAGGGGCGCCATTCACATCATCACCAACATCGCCGGATATGACTCTGTAACCACCAGAGGCGTAAGCTTCTCCCGCGACATGCAGCATGTTTTGAGGGCTCGTTGTGCCTATCCCAACGTTACTTCCTGACTGGCTAATGTTCGAGTTCCCGACGACTGAACTCCCTGTAAACATTGGAATGGTATTAGTCGCACCTGAACCAGTTATGCCCTGTGCCGTCCCACTTCCCGACGACCCGGTGTAAGCGGTGGTTTGCACTGTGCCATCAGCAAACGTGATGGACGCTCCGCTACCGGAGGTCAGCTTCATATTGCCGTCAACTTCGAGCTTCGCTCCAGGAGAGATTGTTCCCATTCCGATGTTTCCGGAGGCATTGATCATCAGTCCGGCCGTGGCGTTATTTTGGATCGATGTAATCACAATGGGATGGGCCGTCGCTGCTCGTCCACCTGGTTGGATAATGAAGGGGTCCGGAATACCCTGCCAACTAGCCTCCACCATACTCATCAAAACTCCATAATCGGTAGTCCCTATACCGAAACCGGCATTGCCACTATTCCCCAGATTTAGAATGCCTGGATTGGCCCAGCCGGAAGAAGTCGCCCCAATCCAGAAAACTCCGCCCGACTGTGTAAGGACAGAGTTCCCAACTACAGAGCTTCCTGTAAACAAGGGGACATCGCCGGTCGTGCCAGAACCGGTGACTGTCTGGCCAGAAGCGCCTAGCGCAATACTCATGATGCACATTGCCATTCCTACAATTCTCCTGCGCATGAGCCTCATATCCTTTCGTAAAACATAATGTGTCGGTCCTGTATCACTGAAGCGTACTTACCGTTTTGAGTCCACCAGTTCCGAGATCCTGTGACCGTTCGACTGGATATTGCTTCGAAGTGTGAGGCCGCAATCCGTTAGCGCCCTCACGAGGCCCTTACTGAGTCTGTTCCGATCCAGTGATGGTTACGGTCGCCGTACCGCTCGTCGCCGCCGTGTTGCCTCCCACATCGTTCTCGCAGTTCACTCGCTGTCGTACGTCGTACCCACGAT
>Ga0302140_10000393_pt1 | contig 54356 bp, 67 predicted proteins | sample I_Bog_E1_1_FD_202095 | JGI IMG/M metagenome (GOLD analysis project Ga0302140, IMG submission 202095) | Peat permafrost microbial communities from Stordalen Mire near Abisko, Sweden - I_Bog_E1_1 | ecosystem: Environmental > Terrestrial > Soil > Wetlands > Peat | place: Sweden: Abisko, Stordalen...
GGCGATGGACGCGGGCCTGAGATCTTCCGAGCGTATCTGTACGACACTCGGCGTTTCCGTGTTCGTGATCGCCAGCGCAATTCCGAAATCCAGGTCGCTGGTCAGAATGACAAACCCGCTGGCTGCGGCATAAGCCATGATGGCTGGGTCTGGAGCGTTGGCCGGGCCGATCTCCGACCAGTGCGTTGCTTCGTATCCTGCCTCATTTAGTACCCTGGCCCAACTCGGCGAGAGATTCATGTCGATCAGAACTTTCATGCGCTGGCCAGCAATACCTCTCGCTCGTCGGAGCGCCAGGCTGCATAGCGCAACGCCTGCATGATGTCTTCGCGCTCCAGATAAGGATATTCAGCAAGAAGCTCATCGATGCCGACGCCGGTGCCGATCTGGCCGACGATCATACCGACGGTGACCCGCATACCGCGAACGCAAGGTCTGCCACCCATCATGTCGGGGCTTTGGGTGATGCGGTCGAAATCCGCCATAAGCAACTCCTTCTTGGGGTAGTTTCAGAAAACAGTCGGCCTACAGACGCGCGATATCCGCATGGCGCACGGCATCGGGGTAGCCTTCGACCTCGATAAGCGCATCTCTGAGGGCGACTATCGCCTCTCCGTAAGCGCAATCAGAGGTTTCGAGTTTGCCATCGCGCCAAACAAACCACTCATACGCACCATTATCGCCGTCACCGAAAACCCCGCAAAACGCGTTCGCCCGGAGCGAGAGGCAGTTATAGACGGCCTGGGCATCAGTGTAGTGGAGGGTGGCATTCTTTTTGTCTAGCGCGTTCAACAACTCTGCGGGTGGAGTGCTGTTATATATCCGAATCTCCATAGAATCCCCTCGGGCTGACGACTCTTCTTGAAACTCATTGCCATGATAGTGGTTTGAGAAGTATATTTCAAGAAATAATTGCGAGAAGCGTAAGTGTCTGATTAGGCGTTTCCGCCACGCGGAGACGCCTGGCTTCTCGTAATCCTACGTTTGCAAGAGGAGCACGGATGCCGCGTCGTTCGATCCTGTCCGCCGCCGAGCGGGAAAGTCTGCATGCGTTGCCTGACACAAATGAAGAGTTGATCCGGCACTACACGTTGAGCGAGTCTGATCTTTCCATCATCAATCAACGCCGCGGGGCTGCAAACCGCCTGGGGTTCGCAGTGCAACTCTGCTACCTGCGTTTTCCCGGAATCATCCTGGGCGTTGACCATCCACCCTTCCCTCCGTTGTTGAAATTGGTTGCCGACCAACTCAAGGTTTCAACGGAACGCTGGGATGAATATGGGAAGCGCGAACAGACCCGACGCAATCACCTGGTCGAGTTGCAAACAACCTTTGGCTTCCAGATATTCACCATAGGCCACTACCAGCAAGCAGTGCGCACGTTGACCGAACTGGCGATGCAGACAGACAAGGGCATCGTGCTGGCGAGTGCATTGATTGAGCATTTTCGGCGAAAGTCGATAGTTCTGTCTGCCAGCAACGTCATTGAACGCATCTGCGCGGAAGCGATCACTCGCGCCAACCGACACCTCCATGCAACTCTGTCCGATCCCCTGTCAGAGGAGCACCGGCAACGCCTCGATGATCTGCTCAAGAGGCGCGATAAGGGCCGGACGACCAGGCTGGCGTGGCTGCGCCAATCACCCGCCAAACCGAACTCACGTCACATGCTCGAACATATCGAACGCCTTAAAGCCTGGCATGAACTCGATCTCCCCGCCGGTATCGAGCGACAGGTTCATCAGAACCGCTTGCTGAAAATCGCCCGTGAGGGTGGCCAGATGACCCCCCGCGGACTTAGCCAGATTCGAGCCTCAGCGACGCTATGCCACGCTCGTGGCAGTGGCCGTTGAAGGAATGGCTACTGTCACCGACGAAATCATCGACCTGCACGATCGCATCATCGGCAAGCTATTCAACACGGCAAAGCACAAGCATCAGCAACAGTTCCAGGCGTCGGGAAAATCTATCAACGAAAAGGTCCGGCTCTACGGTCGTATCGGCCAAGCACTGTTGGAAGCAAAGCAATCGGGCCGCGATCCGTTTGCTGCCATCGAGACTGTGCTGTCCTGGGATGCCTTCGCCGAGAGCGTCACCGAGGCGCAAAAGCTCGCGCAGCCCGAGGACTTCGATTTCCTGCATCGTATCGGCGATAGCTACGCAACGCTGCGCCGCTATGCGCCGGCTTTCCTTGACGTGCTTAAACTTCGGGCCGCGCCCGCCGCCAAAGGTGTGCTCGATGCCATCGAAGTGCTGCGCGTAATGAATGCCGATAATGCCCGCAAGGTTCCCGCCGACGCGCCCACGGGCTTTATCAAGAAACGTTGGGAAAAATTGGTGATGACCGACGCCGGCATCGACAGGCGCTATTACGAGTTGTGCGCGCTGTCAGAGTTGAAGAACGCGCTTCGGTCGGGCGATGTATGGGTGCTAGGCTCCCGCCAGTTCAAGGATTTCGATGAGTATCTGATGCCGGCTGAGAAGTTCGCCCAACTCCAGAAGAATGAAGAGCTGCCGCTGGCCGTGCATACTGACTGCAACCTATACCTGCGCGGGCGCTTGGAACTGTTGGAAGAGCGGCTCGCCACCGTAAACCGTATGGCGAAGGCCAATGATCTTCCCGACGCGATCATCACGGAATCGGGGCTGAAAATTACACCGCTGGATGCGGCAGTGCCCGACGCTGCACAAGGCTTGATCGATCAGGCCGCGATGTTGTTGCTACATGTCAAAATCACCGACTTGCTGCTGGAAGTGGACAAATGGACCGGGTTCACCCGCCATTTCACCCATCTCAAGAACGGTGACCTGGCGGCAGACAAGAATCTGCTCTTGACGGCCATCCTGGCCGACGGGATCAATCTTGGCCTGACCAAAATGGCCGAAGCTTGCCCGGGAACAACCTATGCCAAGTTGTCATGGCTACAAGCCTGGCACATCCGCGATGAAACCTATTCTGCCGCGCTGGCCGAGTTGGTCAACGCTCAATTCAGGCACCCCTTCGCGGGGTATTGGGGTGACGGCACCACTTCCTCTTCGGATGGGCAGCGCTTCAAGGTGGGCAATAAGGCCGAGAGCACTGGCCACATCAACCCGAAGTACGGCAGTGAACCGGGGCGGATGCTCTACACGCATCTCTCCAATCAGTACGCACCGTACTACGCCAAGCTGGTCAACGTCGGTGTGCGCGACTCAACCTATGTGCTCGATGGGCTGCTATATCATGAGTCCGACTTGCGCATCGAAGAGCACTACACCGACACGGCTGGCTTCACCGATCACGTTTTCGCCTTGATGCAACTGCTTGGTTTCCGCTTCGCCCCGCGCATCCGCGACCTGGGCGAAACCCGGCTCTACGTTCCCAAAGGACAAGTCGCCTACGATGCACTCAAGCCCATGATCGGCGGCACCATAAACATAAAACAGATTCGCGATCACTGGGATGAGATTATGAGGCTTGCTACTTCGATCAAGCAGGGCACGGTGACGGCCTCGCTGATGCTGCGCAAACTCGGCAGCTATCAGCGACAGAATGGACTGGCCGTGGCTCTTCGCGAACTCGGACGAATCGAGCGCACTCTGTTCATCTTGGATTGGCTGCAAAGCGTCGAGTTGCGCCGTCGTGTCCATGCTGGACTGAACAAAGGGGAAGCTCGCAATGCACTGGCCAGAGCAGTCTTCTTCAACCGGCTGGGCGAGATCCGTGACCGCAGCTTCGAGCAGCAGCGCTACAGGGCCAGCGGCCTCAATCTGCTTACGGCTGCCATCGTGCTCTGGAATACTTTCTATTTGGAGCGGGTCACAAACGCCTTGCACAAGCACAGCAAGAACATCGATGACGCACTATTTCAGTACCTGTCGCCGCTTGGCTGGGAGCACATCAACTTGACCGGAGATTATCTCTGGCGCAGCAGCGCCAGGATCGGAGCTGGAAAATTCAGGCCGCTACGACCGTTGCAACCGGCTTCGCGTGCTATTTTTTCCGTTTCCTGAAGCGACCCCTGAAGGAAATCTATGCGGATTCTGGACGCAAGCCCGTTAACCGGGGGGCGTCGTCTCCCTACCTTCTTTCCGGGCTTCTCAAGTGCGGTAATTGTGGCGCCAATATGATCATCGTTTCGGGAGGTGGCAGGGGCGCTCGATATGGCTGCCCTCAGCACTTCAACCGGAAGGCGTGTCCAAACGAGGTCACCATGCGCCACGAAGCACTGGAGGATGCCCTACTGGATGGGCTGCAGACGCAAGTGCTTGGGTCGCAGGCCGTGGACTACATCGTAACCAAACTTCTTAAGGCACAGCAACAGGAGCGGGCTTCCAACCAGACCGAGCTACGTGTGCGCCAGCTACGCGCCGAGGTTGATAGGACAGTTGCAGCTATCACCGCCATGGGACACTCGGACGCGTTAATCACGAGTCTGAGAAGCAAGGAGACTGAACTTCGAGAGCTGTCTGCAGCAGAACAGGCAGGCCCCGTACAAAGTACCGAGGAACTTCGGGCCTTCATTTCGAATGCCATACAGGACATTCCTAAGCTGCTGGCGAAATCGCCGAAACTGGCTAAAGCCAAGCTGGCCGAGCACATACAGACGGTCCGACTGCATCCGGAGCCGGAGGGAAGGTTTCTTGCTGAAGGGGAATGGGACCTACTCGGAAACCGGGGTCCCGTGATGGTTGCGGGGGCTGGATTTGAACCAGCGACCTTTGGGTTATGAGTGACGCAACAATCGTATTATCAACGAGTTACGCAGCATGGATGGGAGTTTCAGAGAGGGCTAAGTTGTTGAAAATAGGTACAGGGCAATGGTATTTGGGGGTGGGATGGGGTTGAAAAACCCAAAGGTCGTTGGATCGCCAGCTCTTTGGCGTTGGTTCCCAAAGGTCGCTGGATGTCGTGGGGTTGAACCGCTTCGTCGCGGACGGGCTCGAGAATCAACTCCAGAATCGGAAGTTCGTTTCCCCCAAAAGCCGATAAACTCGAGCACAATCTCGAAGCCAACTAGGAAAAAGCAGTACGCTTCTTCTCAATGGACGTGTGGGCGCTTGAGGACTGCGACGCCCAATTGATGCGCGATTGTGCACAGTACAACTGACTGCGTCACTTCGGTTTGGTGTTTCGCTTTCACCTATATGGTGTAAAGTGGTGAAAAGGGGGCGGAGCACTCGATTATGCGGGCGAAAAAGACGGCTACGAAGACGAAAACTTCGCAAAGCGCAGTTTGCGTTCGTGCGTCGATCAGTTTCCCGTCCGAAGTGTACGAAACTCTCGAAATGATCGCGAAGGACAAGAAGGTTTCCCTGGCCTGGGTTGTGCGCGAAGCAGCAGAGAAGTACATCGCGGACAAGTGGCCGTTGCTGGCGGGGTCGTAGAGTGTGGCGGACCATGTCGATAGAGCGAAGCGGTCGCTTATCATGGCGGCGGTCCATTCGCAGGATACGACGCCAGAAATGGCCGTGCGAAAGATCGTCCATGCCCTCGGATACCGCTATCGACTGCACGTTCCCACATTGCCCGGTCGTCCCGACATGGTATTTCCGGCGCGGCGGAAGATCGTGTTCGTTCACGGATGTTTCTGGCACCGGCATAATGGATGTCGATACGCGACTTCGCCCAAGACGAATTGCGAGTTTTGGGAATCGAAATTCGCCGCAAACGTCGCGCGTGATCGCCGTGTTCGGCGGGAGTTGAAAAAGATGGGGTGGGCGACATTTACGATATGGCAATGCGAACTCAAGAAACCCGAGAAATTGACGGAGCGGCTGAATGACTTCCTCGCGAACAGCCAATAGGAAAAGCTCCGCAAGGCGGCCGATCGGTATCGATCTGTTTGCGGGGGCAGGGGGTTTGTCGCTCGGTTTTGAACGGGCGGGCTTCGATGTGGTGGCGGCGGTCGAAATCGACCCGGTCCACTGTGCCGTCCATGAATTCAACTTCCCGAAGACGGCGACGATCTGCAAGAGCGTGACCGATCTCGATAGCGTCGAAATTCGCAAAAGGGCGGGGATTGGGGAGCGGGATATCGATGTCGTGTTCGGGGGCGCGCCGTGCCAGGGCTTCTCCATGATCGGCAAACGCGCTCTCGATGATCCGCGCAACGACTTGGTGCATCATTTCGTGCGCCTGGTGCTCGAACTGCGCCCGAAGTATTTCGTATTCGAGAACGTCAAGGGCCTTACGGTCGGGCCACACAAGAAATTCCTCGAAGAGATTATCGAAGCGTTTCAGGAAGATGGGACCTATCGCGTGGCGACGGATTATCGGGTCCTGAATGCCGCCGATTACGGAGTGCCCCAAGACAGGCGGCGACTGTTTCTGCTAGGAGCGAGACGGGGACTTGTTCTGCCGACCTATCCCGACGTTCGGCCGCCTGTAACGGTAGGAGAAGCGATCAGCGACTTGCCGGAAGTCGAGGACATACCCGAACTGATCGAACGCGATTGGACTCGCGCGAAATACAAGACGTCGGCGCTCTACGCAAAAAGGTTGCGCGGTATTGTGGACGACCCGTCCGATTTTTCCTACCGTCGTGAATTCGACCGAAATATTCTCACATCGAGCCTTCGTACCTTTCACACGCCGCTATCCAGAAGCAGGTTTGAGGCAACGCCTGCCGGTGAGACGGAGCCGGTCAGCCGTTTTCACAAACTCGATCCGAACGGCGTCTGCAACACGCTCCGCGCTGGCACGAATAGTGATCGCGGGGCGTTCACTTCGCCGCGTCCCATACATCCCTTCACGCCCCGTTGCATCACCGTGCGCGAGGCCGCACGGTTACATTCGTATCCCGACTGGTTCCGTTTCCATGTCACGAAGTGGCATGGATTCCGGCAGGTCGGAAACTCGGTTCCTCCGCTCCTGGCTCAGGCCGTGGCCGAGCGGTTGATAGCGGCTATGCGCATCGAACCGACGGTTCCCGGCTCGACGCTTCAACTCGGCGATCCTGCTCTGCTTTCGCTTACGATGGCGGATGCCGCGAGATATTTCGGGGTGCCGAGAAACACGATCGCAAAACGCGAGCGGTTGGTCGATCGCGATGCGCGGGAAGAGCAGGGGAGACTTTACGCATGAGCGAAGAACCGGACATGAGTGATGAACCGGAAGTGCCGAAAACCGCAAAAGCGGTTGCCCGATACACACAAATTATCGAGGCTGTGTTTCACAGATATTGGAAGAAGGGCAAGGCTGAGTTTCAGTTTGAGAGGGGCGAACTGGAAGACGTTTGTGAGGAACTGAAGATCAAACGTCCGAAGAATCTCGGCGACGTCATCTACACGTTTCGCTATCGCAAGGCACTGCCCAAATCGATTTTGGAAACGCAACCGCGTGATCGGGGATGGCTCATTCTCGGCGACGGCGACGCGCGCTACAGATTCCGGCTCAACAAGCTCACGCACATCAGGCCGACAAATGGGCTTCTGGTGCGGAAAATCCCGGATGCGACGCCAGAAATCATCGCCAACTATGCGCTGTCCGACGAACAGGCCCTTCTTGCGAAAGTCCGATACAACCGGCTGATCGATATTTTCCTGGGCGTCACGGCCTATTCGTTGCAGAACCACCTGCGCACGAAGATACCGAATTACGGGCAGATTGAAATCGATGAGATTTATGTCGGCCTCGATAGCAGGGGCGCTCAGTACATCATCCCCGTCCAGGCGAAGGGCGGAACCGATACTCTTGGCGCGATCCAGACGATCCAGGACGTGACGTTCTGCCAGACTGAAAAACGTTACAAGGATTGCATACCGCGCGCAGTTTCGGCGCAATTCCTGGCGGACGACACGATCGCGCTTTTCGAGACGACCTTCGATGGAAATGAAGTATCTATCGTGCGCGAGAGGCATTACAAGCTGACGCAATCGGATGCCATCAAGTCGTCCGATTTGAAGTTGTACCGAACTCCGGAGCCGGATTGAGGGAACGGAGGGTAGGGGGCTGAAAGTAAGCGAGTGAAACTGATCATCCCCAGTATCTTCGCAATCGATGAAAGAACCGCTCGGAAGAATCCCATCCAACGGCTCGCAGAGCGCCCTCGCCGGATCGACGGCAATCTTGCGACCTTTACCCGAGATCGCCTCAAAGGGTTCCTGTTCGAGCCGAGCGATGGTACAGGATCGATACTGATCGTTCCGCCTAAATCCAAGAACCTTCCTGAAAACTATGCATCGATCATCGGTGCCGAGATCGACGCACCGAACGAAGAAGTGAATGTCTTAAACGGCACTTGGCTGCGCAATCCCTTGGCGCAACTACAGGCCGAAGAAAACCCTTACGAACGCGAAATCCAAGGTGTCCTCGATTCATGGGAAGGAGCCTTCTCATACATTGTTGAGGACGCGACAAAGCGTCTAGAGGGCCTTCGCGGACCGCAGATCGGCGCGTTGCACGCAATCCATGCGCATTGGGCGGTTTCGGACTCGACAGCGACGATTGTCATGCCGACCGGAACCGGAAAGACCGAGACGATGCTGTCGATCCTCGTCACGGCGCGATGTCGGAGGCTTCTGGTTGTCGTGCCCTCGGATGCTTTACGCAATCAGATTGGCGAGAAATTCCTCACCTTGGGATTGCTCAAGAAGCCTGGCAATGGGCTGCTAGCGCCGACCGCTCAATATCCATTCGTCTGCAAACTCGAACATATTCCTCTAGACGTCGCCGAGTTGGATGCGCTCGTCCAACGCGCACAGGTGATCGTTACGACCAGTTCCATCGTCGGGCAATGCTCCGAGGCGCTTCAGAACCGGTTCGCTCACCACTGCCCCTATCTCTTCATCGATGAAGCGCATCATGCGGAAGCACCCACGTGGAGTGCCTTCAAGGCGCGATTTTCTCGCTGCCGGGTCGTTCAGTTCACCGCCACACCGTTCCGGGAAGATGGGCGTTCGTTGGACGGAACCATGGTGTTCAAGTATCCGCTGAAAAGAGCGCAGGAGGATGGCTATTTCAAACCGATCAACTTCGAGAAGGTGACGGCTTTCGATCTCAAGCAGGCCGACAGGAAGATTGCGGAAACGGCAATACGACGGTTACGGGCGGAACTCGACAAGGGGCATATTCTCATGGCCCGCGTCGAAAATGTAAAACGAGCGGCGCAGGTTTTTGAACTTTACAGATCGGAAGCGGACCTGAAGCCTGTGCAGTTGCACACGGGAATCACGTCCGTCAAGGCCCGCGAACTGGCACGGCGGCAACTCATATCGAAAGAGTCGCGAATCGTTGTCTGTGTGGACATGCTCGGCGAAGGGTTCGATCTACCGGAACTCAAGATTGCGGCGTTTCACGACATTCGCAAGTCTTTGGCAGTTACCTTGCAATTGGCTGGCCGGTTCACGCGGGCGCGCGAGGACCTTGGCAATGCGACATTTATCGCGAACGTCGCCGACGTGAACGTGCGGGAAGAATTGCGCAAACTATATACGCGCGATCCAGACTGGAACGTATTGCTTCCTGCCCTAAGCGAAAGAATGATAGGAGAACAAAGCTCTCTCCAAGACTTCATACGTGACTTTGCCGAGTTTCCCCCGGAGATCCCGCTCAAGGCCGTGAAGCCGGCAACCAGCGCGGTCGTCTATGCGACGCAATGCGACAATTGGCAGCCGGAGCAATTCAGAGACGGCATTCCGGCCCCGGATTTGTGCGCGCGCATTCACCATTCGATCAATGCCCATAGGCGTACGCTCGTCGTCGTCACCGCGCGTCGCGTTGGAATGCTCTGGACGGATTCGGAAAGTTTCTTCGATTGGGAGTGGGAGCTTTACGTCGTCTACTGGTCGGTGGATAAGCGGCTTCTCTTTATCAACAGTTCGAGCAACAAGGGTGAATTCGGCGCGTTGGCGCAAGCGCTGACGGGTAACCGCGCAACGCTGATTTCCGGCCCCCGCGTCTTCAGAACATTTTCAGGCATCAATCGACTGCGCCTTCAGAATGTGGGTTTGACGGAGCAGATCGGCCGCAACGTCCGCTACACGGGACGGATGGGTTCCGATGTCGAATCGCGATTGACGCAAGCCCAGCTTGGCAACGCCCAAAAGTCCGTGCTCGCAGGGGCTGGTTTTGAGGATGGGAGCCTGGTTTCGATAGGAGCATCGCGCAAAGGCAGAATCTGGTCCCAAAGACGGGAACATCTCGACAAATTCGTAACGTGGTGCGAGCGGATCGGTGCAAAGCTTCTCGACAACTCTATCGATCCGGATCAGGTTCTTCAGGGAACGCTTGTCCCGACGATAGTGGCGCAGCGACCCGATAAGATGCCGCTGAGCATCGATTGGCCGGAATCGGTCTACACCGAAAACGAGAGCAATTGGTTCGTTACCATCGGCGACGCTGAATACACAATGAGTGAGGTCAGTATCAATCTCATCAATCCAACCTTGGTTGGCCCCCTCCGGTTTGAAATTGCAGCCGAGGATCGTCGCCTGGAGTTCGAATTGGAACTACTCGGCGGGGAGGGGCACGAAGATTTCCGCTTCGTTCGGCGCGGTGAGACGCAATCGGGGGTGAAGCACGGTAGAGGCTCACAGGCAAACTCGCTGGAGCGGTTTTTCTACGATGACCCTCCGGTCATTTGGTTTGCCGACGGATCATCGCTCGAAGGCAATCAATACATTGTCTTGAGAAGCCCCCAGCCCTTGTTCAATGCGGCCAGAGCGGTTGCGTGGGATTGGACCGGAGTCGACATTACGAGCGAATCGCAGGGAGAGCGTAGGCAACAAAATACAATTCAGGCGCAAGTAATACGCGAACTCATGCGAAATGGGGAATACGACGTCGTCTTCGACGACGATGGGTCGGGAGAGTTGGCGGATGTCGTCACCATTCGTGTCGTCGGCGGGTTGGATACCCCTTCCGGAATCGAAATCGGGTTGTATCACTGCAAGTACTCCCAGGCCGCGAATCCCGGTCATCGGCTGCACGATCTCTACGAAGTGTGTGGGCAAGCTCAAAAAAGCATTTGGTGGGCGGCCTCCCCGTTGAAAAAAGCAGACCTTATCACCCATCTCATGCGCCGTGAGAGTCTTAGAGTGAACAATGCGAGAGCTACCCGATTTGAGCGCGGCAGCATGGAAATATTGCAAACAATCCGCGAAATTGCCTACGTTGTGCCAGTATCTTTGACCGTCGCGATCGTTCAACCCGGTGTCTCCAAAGCTGAACTTTCGAATGACCAACTTCAGTTGTTGGGTGTCACCGAAAACTATCTCAGTGAGATGTACCAACTTGGTTTCTCGGCAATTGTGAGCGAGTAAGTTTCAATAACCGACCGCAACCGATAAGGGGCACCTGGAAAGCGCGAAGAAAGGGAAACGTGAAATGAACTCATACCTTTCGACACCGGTCTTGATCGTGGCGCTCAGCTTTTTCGGAGCGGTGGTCGGAGCTGGTATACCGGCGTTCTTCACATCACGAAACAACAACAAGAACATTTTCATAAACACAGTGACCACCGAGCGCGCCAAATGGCGCGGCGAACTCCGAAATCACGCAGCCGAATTCTGCAAATTGGCCTATGGGCATTTACACGGTTATGGCAAGGTTGACGGGTTGAGGCTCGAAGAGTTGAGAGTGTTGATCAGACTGCGCTTAAACCCGAACCCGAACCACGTCCTGGACAAGGCAATTCTCGATGCCACCCTGAAAGTGGTTAAGGCGATAGAAGGGTCCGACAACGGAGAACTGGCGGAGCAGCTTGAGAGGGTTGAGTCCAATGTTCAGGTATTGCTCAAGCAAGAATGGGAAAAGTCAAAAAAAGAGGCGCTGAAAGGTAAGCTCGTAACTGCCTGACAAGTAAATCAATCCAACAAAGGAGCTCTTCTCACCGTTCAGATTTGTGCATGATGAAGGACGTTATCATTCGCTTATGGTGATCCGCTCGTTCTCCTCCCAATTTGATGACGCCTCGGCGGGCCGGTATGTGGATGATGATGCTCCTGCCGGTCTGCGGCAGGAATATATAGACGCGGTTTACTTAATTTTGGAGCGTCAGCCTCAAGGCTTCAACAAGACGGACGAAAGAAGACTTTACAACGTCGTTAGCCAAAGCCTTGGGATTCAGCCCTCCGGGGAGCCTTATTCGGGCTTTCGTTATGCAATCAGTCGTGACGTAAACAGGGCTGATTGGCAACGATTTTACGATCTCATTTCGCGCGTGTCGGCGGAAGTGCCGCAGTTCTTCCAGACAGAATACCGCCAACTCGTCAATCAGCTCTTGGCGAGCTACAAGATTGCCTGGGAGCTGCGGGGGGATAACCAACTCCATCGGGTTCTTCCTCTGGCCGTCGGCGTCCAGGTGGAGGCGGCATTCCGGGAATTAAGCAAACCTCGATTTGCCGCCGCATTGGCCTCGTTTCAGCAGGGGATGGCAGCCTACAATGACCGTCCGCAGCGCGGTAAGGACGCTTGCAAGAATATGTTCGATGCCCTTGAAGCGCTCGCAAAGGAATTAGGTCAAAAACCCACGGGAACCTTCGGCGACGTGCTGAATGACATTCGAAAAACGCAATTCCTGTCAAAGGAAACCATCGGAAGTCTGCAGAAACTCTATGACCTCGCCAATAGTCACTTCCGTCATGGGACGGCTACACCCTTTGCGCTCAAAGCTGGGGAGGTCGATTACGTTATGATTTCCTGCCTTGGGGCGCTCCTCTTGTTCTTGCGAGTGGCATGATGACACGTTTGTATATCGGTCTCACTGTAGCAGGCATATGCGCGGTGGGATTTGTTCACCTGATGGTGCTGCGTAGGCGGTTGCAGGGCCAGACGGGCCGGGCGGCCGCATTCTTGCAGCAATTGCACGCGTTTTTACGAAGCCGTGCAATTGGCGAAGAGAACTACAGCTGGCTTTTACGACACTGCTACGAAATGCAGTCCGATATGGGCGAATTCGGAATCATGGGCCAGTTTCGGCCACCATATGCAAGATACGTCGTTCAGAACTGGCCTATCGTAATTAATAGTCTTCCGGAAATGCGGCAGAGCCTGTCGCAAGAATTCGGATCGGGGAGAGAATTTGAGGAGTATGGAGCCCTATTGCAGGAAGCGATTCTGCGGAATGTCGGCGCACTCGAAAACCAAGCAAAGGAAATGGCGGGCGTACTGCGCAATCCTCTAATTTGGTTTCGCTACGGCATCCAGCTGCTCTTGCTCTTCCCGTTCGTAGTTCTGCGCTCACTTGGACTAAGCAGTGTTCCCGAACAGGGTGTATTGCGAAACAACTCTGTCTTCAGACTGTTTGCGACGGCTGCGGCTATCGTCGCTTTTTTTGCTTCTGTTGTCACCATAGTGGCTGGGTGGGACAAGGTGGCCTCATTCTCAAAGATACTGCTCGGGTATCTGCATAAATAGTGCAATGGGTGCTCGACAAAATCGCGCTCAATTTGAAGGACGATGGTGAGGCTGACGGTTACGCTGCAGTCTTCTTGGCGGTCTTGGCTGCCGGGTTAGGTGTGGACTTCTTTGTTTCCTTGGTCTTCTCCTTTGAGCTAAACTCCTGCTTGACCTTGACGGTGATTGCGGCCGCGCCCACCTTATATAACTCGGCGCCATGACCTTTGGGATCACTCTATAATGGTCGCGGCGCCGGAGCGCCAGAGGAAGTGCCCATAGCGGAATCGTCGCTACACCGGGATCGATGGCGGCTTGGGAAGCGGAGACCGAGAAGCTATCCGTTTTGCCGCCGACCGATCACTTTCCCACTGGGTTCAGTTTCAGTGCTGCAATGGCAGACAACGCAACTGCAATGAAATCCTTGATGGGCGTTTGCATCTGATCTTTGCGCACGAACAGGGCAGTCTCGAAGCGGATCAGATCATCGGTAAGCGGTCTGAAGGCTACACCGGGGCGTTGGAAGCGGGACGCGGAGTAAGGGACGAGAGCGATTCCCGCGCCGTGTGCGGCAAAGTCAAGGGCCTGCGTGATCGTATGCGCTTCCAGGAAACGCTTCGGATTGAATTTCAGAGTCAGCAGGTAGTTGACGATCTGGTCGTAGAACAACGGGTGGGCGTGCCGGGGAATCCAGACGAGCGTTTCGTTCGATAGCTCCCGGGCTGCGATTCGGGAACTGCCCGCAAGGCGGTGATGTTCTGCGAGGCCGACACAAAACGGTTCGTGCGCCACTCGTTCGACCCAGAGTGTGGTATCGATAATGGGGAGCACTCCGAAACCTGCTCGAAGCTCTCCGCGCCGCACACGCCACACCAATCGTGTTGTCGCGGCACTTTTGAGGACAATGGGCTGAGCTTCCATTCCTGGCAGCGTTAGCCTTTCGAGCGCAGGCAAGAGCCCGCCGTGCATGTACGGCGAATGGCCGACGCAGAAAGGCCGCTGATGCAAGGTGGTTTCGTACCGCGCCAGATCGAAGGCCAGCTTCGCGTGCTCCAGGCTCTTACGGATGTGCCTCCCATAGATTCGTCCGACGCCGCTCAGTTTGAGACCGTATGGCGTCTTTTCGAATAGGTTGATACCGAGCCCATTGCTCAAGGCCTTCAGGCTTCTTGAGATTGTGGAATGGGTCGTATGGAGACGGTCGGCCGCTCGTACAAAGTTGCCTTCTTCGAGAACAGCTTCCAGGAAGTGAAGCTGCTGCAATGACGGACTGTACCACATGGCATAAACCCTCCGGGGGAAGAGCACTCATGTTCCACGAAGGTACTCCGGAAGATGAGAGTGGGCTTGGAAAAGATTTCCGGAGAATTCCTAAAAATTCCACGGACCGAAGCAATTGTGGAGGGATAATGCGCGTCGTTCTCTCGTCTTGTCAGTGGACGACTTGGCAAATCCCGCCTATGATTCGTCGTAAATGATGAGGCCGTTCTTCGTCTCAAACGAAGCCTTCGGTACGAAACATTGGAATTCAATCGCCATCTCTGGAACTCTTGAACTAGGAGAAGCGCGACCTGCTCATCGGCGGTTACATTCAGGCCGAAGAGACGCACGTAGACGTGCAGACGCCGGACAAGAAAGGCGAAAACCATCGCGGCTTCTTCTGGCAGTACAGCGCGCCAAGCAAAGGTGTGGTCCTCGACTTCGAAATGACGCGAGTTAAGAAAGTCGCAACAGCGTTCTTCAAAGACTATGGCGGAATCCTTCACACCGGTGGTTATCCCGCGTATGAAAAAGACATCGGCACCAAAGATCTGATCCGCGCCTGCTGTCTCGCGCATGCCAGGCGCGGATTTATCGATGCCATCAAGGTGCAGACCAAAGCCCATGCAGCCGATGCCAAGTTGGAACGCGCCGTCGCGCTCATGGATGACTTGTTCGCGATCGATCGCCAGGCGCGCGAACAAAACCTGTCACTCGCCGATCGCCATGCGCTGCGCCAGGATCACGCGCCCGCATTGCCCGACGAGTTACATGCGCTGTTGTCTGCGATGCAAGCATCGGGCACGATCCTGCCGCAGTCGGTTGGGGGCAGGGCTATCAACTACACGTTGAAGCGCTGGGTGAAACTGACAGGGTTCATCGACCATCCCGTCATAGAGCTATCGACGAACTGGGCCGAGAATTCAATGAGGCCTGCGCGACTGGAAGGCGGAATTGGTTGCGCCTGGGCAGCAAAGAGGCTGGACCCAAAGTCGCCGCCATTTTCAGTATTGTTGAGAGTTGTCGCAAACTAGGCGTGCCCATTCGCTGCTATCGGGCATTGTTGAGTTCATGGCCGGGATCGAGCACACGGACGCATGGCTCTTCGAGAGTCAGAGGAAGGTCGAAGAGAAAAACCTCCGCGATCCCGACGATGTCTATTCCCTGGTCCGCGACCGGGAGCAGGAGCGGCTCCAGCAAGGTCTCCCGCCGCGCATCCGCTTTCTCGACGATGCTCAGGCCAGCCGGTAAAGGAGGACACCATGAGCAAAGACGGGAAGAAGAAACAGGTCGTCAACCATTTTGAGACCGGCAGGCATGGCGGATGTGAGGCGCTGCTCTATGAGTTTCGCGAGAAATTGCCTGTCAGCGCAAAACCAACTGCTCCGGATTCGAGTGACCTTGACGAGTTGCACGCCGTGCGCATCGCGGCGAATACGTTCGACGAGGCTCTCGAGTATCTCCGCTGGCACCAACCACACTTCATGATCGACAGCGTGCAGAATCTCGGACTCATTGTGATGGCCTCAGGCTCTCCCCTGGACTGAATTCCGTATTCGCGGGCGGTCGCACTTGCGCCCAAATAACAACGAACCGAAGCTGGCTGATCGCCACCTTCGGGTTCTGTCCGTAGATGGTTTCCCTCGCTCCACGTGGCCCGGTGCACTGTCTGTACTGGATACGGTGGCCTGCGAGTATCGCTGGCACACTCGCATCATCTTAATGGACACGCGGGAGGCCGAAGCGATCATCGAAAAGACGCGGAAGAAATGGAGGTTTCAGACTCGCGGATTCAAGGATCAGGTCTTCAAGTCGAACGGCGGTGCGACAAACATGCACGCTGTTGAGATGGCGGCCGACGCCGAGGGCGCAATGTCAGAGGCCGCGGCCGGAGAAGTGCAGTACGGTTACTTTTCCTCCTCGATTGTGCTTCAGCAGAGGGACCTGAAGTTCATTGAGACGATGGTCGGGGAATTCCGCAAGGCGCTGATTAACCGTGGGTTCGGAGTTCGGGTTGAAACGGTGAACGCGGTTGATGCCTTCTTCGGCACGATGCCCGGCAACCGTACGGCCCAAATCCGCCGTCCAATGGCACATACGAGGAACTTTGTTGACCTCATGCCAATTTCCGCGGTCTGGGCGGGTGAGAGTGTAAACCCCTCGGCGTTAATGCCTCCGAACTCTCCTCCTCTTGTCCAGGCTGCGACGAGTGGTGGCACCCCTTTTCGGCTAAATCTGCACTATCAGGATGTGGGGCACTCGCTCCTCGTGGGGCCCACGGGCAGCGGCAAGAGTGTTGCGATCTGCCTGTTCGCGAGCCAATGGTTCCGTTATCCGAATGCTCAGGTTTTTGCTTTCGACAAAGGGCATTCGCTGTATGCCCTATGCAAGGCGGCGGGTGGCAGATTCTATGACATTGGAGAGGGCGGCCTGGCGTTTCAGCCGCTCAGGGATATCGAAGATCCCGCCGAGTTCGCTTGGGGTACCGAGTGGGTCGAGACGCTCATGCATCTCCAGGACATACGGATAGGCCCGGCGGAACGCCAAACGATCCACCGGGCGGTTCGCCAACTCGCTGAATCTCCTAAGCGCAGGCGAACCCTGACTGAACTCGAAGCCAATCTCCAGGACGACAATCTGAAGGCCGGCCTAAAACCCTATGTGATCGATGGTCCATTGGGCCGGATGCTCGATGCCTCAGACGACAGTTTGGTCGAATCGCATTTTATCGTCTGCGAGATGGAGACGCTGCTGAGCGGGTCGTTTTCGGATGCGACAGTGATGGCCGTATTGCTGTATCTCTTCAGGCGGATGGAGCGGTCGCTGAATGGGCGCCCGACGTTTGTCCCAATAGATGAAGCGTGGCTCTTCCTGCGCCATCCAGCCTGGAGAGACAAGATTCAAGACTGGCTCAAGACACTGCGCAAGAAGAATGCCGCCGTACTTCTCGCTACCCAGAGCATCGCTGATGTGAAGGACTCGCCAATCGCTTCCACGATATTGCAGAGCACCGCAACCAAAATCTATCTACCGAATTCTGAAGCTGGCAACGAAAGCATGCGCGAGTTTTACCGTTATGCGGGGCTGAACAGCAGAGAGGTTGAAATCCTTCAACGCGCATTGCCCAAACGCGAATATTACGTCGTCCATCCCCTTGGCCGAAGGCTCATTTCATTTCGCCTTGGGCCGGTTGCGCTCGGCTTCCTTGGTGTGTCCTCTCCCAAGGATCGGGCACGAATCAACGCATTGGAGAAGGACCACGGTGAAGGCTGGGTCGCGGCATGGTTGAGCGAGAGGCACGTGTCGAAAGAGTGGATCGCCTATTTCAAAGGAGGAAGTCGTTATGCAGAAGAAATGGCTAGCTAAGGGAACGAGCGCTGTTGCGATTGTTGCACTCATAGCTACCGCTACTGCGATCCCAACCCAGGCACACGCCGGCGGTGTGGGCCCGTTTGCGACGGAATATACGCAACTGTTGAACTATGCAGAGTTGGTCGGCCAGCTTGAGAAGCAAGTCATGATGGTTGAAAACCAGATGACCCAGATTGCCGATATGGCGAAGCACGGAATCACGATCACGAATCAACTGTTTGGAACGGTGGCAAGCGACATAGCCAATCTCAACAAGATCGTGAACACCGGCCAGTCGCTGGCTTATTCGCTTTCGAATATGGACGGCACATTCCGGTTGCGATTCCCGGGATACGCAAGCACGACAAACTACGGGCAGCAGTATTCGCAGTGGGGACAAACAAGCCTTGATAGCACTTTGGGAGCACTGAAAGCCGCGGGGCTGCAGAACGACCAGTTCAACAGCGATGCAGCTCTTCTCAAGACGCTGCAAGGGCAGAGCACAACGGCGGTTGGAAGAATGCAAGCGATCGAGGTCGGTAACCAGATTGCCGAAAACCAAGCTGAGCAATTGATGAAGCTGCGTCAACTGATGATGGCCGATATGCAGAGTAAAGCTGCGTTCCAGTCGGCCCAAGTCCAGAAAGACTTGACCACGCAGGCAGACACTGACAACTTTTTCGGCCAGGCGACGATCAGTAGTGATGGTGTGACGTTCTAAGGAGGGACATGCGGCGGATTGCAATTGGAGTCATTCTAATCGGTCTCACGATGGCGGCGGGTTGCCGGAATGTGAGTGATAGCCAGATCGTTGCGAAGTTCAGGGCCGCGGGTGGCGGCAATCCGGATCAGGCATCCCCGGATGAGATGGGAGCATGGCTTGCAAAACATGACACTGTCAGGCAAGAGTTGTCGCCCATGTGTGCGAGTAGTCGTTCGCAGGCTCCGTCTGACTGGGCGAATACGGATGAGGGCAAGGTCTGCGCAGGAGTGACCCGCGCAACCTTTTTCTCGAAGCCCAAAATTCAGTCAGACGGAAAAACGTTCTAGAGAGTGAATCTGATGAATCGAAAGACCATCTTTGTGGCAACGGGCTTAGTGTGCGCTGTAGCGACCGTGCACGCCCAGAATGCTACCAGCGACGTGGGTGGCACCTTTCAACAGGTGCAGACAGCCGCGAATGCCTGGATACCGGCAATCATGGCGGCGGCCACAAGGCTTTTCTATCTCTTGGCAGCGATTGATTTTGCGTGGTCCGCACCAAGTTTTCTGCGGGAAAGCGACTTCATGGGGCTCTTCTTGTCGCTGATCAAGAAGCTCCTGGTGATTTCCTTCTTCTACGCTGTTCTGGTCAACGGACAAACCTGGATACCCGCAATCGTGAATAGCTTCATCACCATCGGCACGAATGCAACCGGCCTCTCAGCGGCACAGAGTCCTTCCGACATCATGGCGCAGGGCATCCAGATTTGCAGTGATCTGTTCGACAAGGTGAACGGAGCCAACTTGCTCACTCAAACCGGAGCAGCCTTGACCACAATTCTGATGATTGTGATGGTTTTCGCTTCCTACCTGATTATTGTCCTGCACTATATCGTCACTAAACTCGAAGCGATCATCGTGATGACGGCGGGCTACATCTTCCTTGGCTTTGCGGGTAGTCGCTGGACTATGCCTTATTTTGAAAGGTACATTTCATTAGCGATCTCGACAGGTGTTCGGCTGATGCTGATCTACCTGATGCTTGGGGTCTTCAAGACCGTCTCCCAAAATTGGGTCACGGCGATGGACAGCTATACACCGGATCAACCGGCGCTCCAGATCTTCCCGACCATCGCGTCGATGCTTCTCTTTGCGTTCGCATCTTGGATGATTCCAAAGATGGCCGGATCGATAGCCAGTGGGAGCCTTGGACTCGGTGGTGCTGACGTTGTAAATGCGGGTGCTGCGGCCGCCACAGGAGCGGCCTTGGCTGTTGCCACAGTAGCGAGTGGGGGCGCGCTCGCTGCTGGTGGAATGGCTGCCGCGGGTGCCGGTGGGATAGAGGCGCTCGGGGCTGTTGGGGGAGATGCGGCCGTGGGAGCATCGTCGTCAATGGCTTCAGGCGCTATGGACCGGATGCTTGTCAGATCTGAAGACACTCGCTGCCACCGTGGATTCAGACCGCTGGCTATGTCTGAGAAGATGTTGTTCGTACAGAAATGCCCATTTCAATATGTCGCAGATCAGGCTATCAATCTGCCTACGTTCTTTTATCATTATTGGCATGTACATTTCAATAGCGTCCGCAGATGCCGAGGTTTACTCTTCGATAGAAATTGACTACTATCAGCAGTTTTTTCGAGCCAAGAGACGCAGCAGCGAGCCAAGCTTTTGGACGAGTTGTGGGGAGGACGTTTCCTCCCTGTCTCCTGCCCGGCTGCGCCTGTCATCCGCCACCCTCCTCAGCGGGGTCCGTCCCTTCCCCCGCAACGCCCCCTCGGTAGAACTCCTAATGGGCGCCGCCCCTCGCGCGCACAAGCCGTATCCCCAGTCTTCCTCCACTGCGTTCCGTGCAGACCTCCGCTGCGCTACGCCTCTTTCCACTTCACTTCCGCTCCGTTCCAAGAGGTGGGAGATCCCCCTCGGCTTGCACTTGCTACCCCTGCCCTCGCCGCCGGGTGGCTCAGGGGTTGTTGGTTAACAACAACCGCCAATACCAAAAAGCCGAAAGGACAACCCGATGAGCACACTTCCCAAGTCAGCATTCCAGATGCTTCCGCTGTCACGACTCCATGAGTCCCCAACCAATCCCCGGCGCGTTTTTGACGAATCCAAGCTGCTGGAGCTTGCCGCCAGCCTTAGAGCGCAGGGGCTGATCCAGCCAATTGTTGCCAGACCCAATGCCGATGGCTTTGAAATTGTCGCTGGCGCACGTCGCTACCGCGCTGCGCAGCTTGCGGAGCTTTCAGAGATTCCGACCCGCGTTGTATCTCTAACCGACGAGCAGGCCCTTGAATGGGCTCTGATCGAGAACAGCCAAAGAGTAGATGTGCACCCGTATGAGGAGGCGGAGGGCTTCCAACGGCTTCTCGACCTCCCAGGATATGACGTAGCCTCCCTCGCAGAGAAAACCGGCAAAAGCGAGAGCCTTGTCTACGCCCGACTTGCCTTGCTCCAACTCATTCCGGAAGTTGCCGAGGCATTTCAACAAGAGCGCATCACCGCCAGCCACGCGAACCTGATTGCGCGGCTTCCACAGGATCGCCAGAAGGATGCTTTTGAACACTGCTGGCGCAAAGACTGGCAGGAGAACGAAGCCCATTTGCTCCCCGCAAAATACCTGTCGGCATGGATTGATAACAACGTGTACCTCCCACTGGACGAAGCGCCATTTGACCGAGAGGATACAAGCCTTAATCCTGCCGCTGGGGCATGCTCCAATTGCCCACGTCGCAGCGGATACAACACTTCACTCTTTTCGGATGTTTCCGGGGATCAATGCATGGATTCGGATTGCTACCGGGTCAAGCTCTCGGAGCACGTCCAGCGAGAGGTTGCGGCAAAGCCTGAGTTGGTTCAGATCGAGACGGCATATCGAAGCCCGAAGGAGCGGCCGCCGGATACTCTGGCTCGCAACGAATACACCGACCTTGAAGCGTTTAAGGATGAAGGCGAAGATGACGCAGGAATCACACCGTGCGAATCATCCAAAACCGCCATTGTCGTGTACGGCGAGGGTGCAGGCACCACACGGACCGTCTGCACAGATTCGAACTGCCCCGTTCACCATCCGCGCAGAGTAATTCCAATCGACCCGGAGGCCGAGGCCAGGCAGCGCGAGATCGAGAAGGAACAGGCCAAGCGCAAGCGACTGCAGAAGCGTCGGACAGAATCTTTCAATCGGATTCTCGATAACGCTCCCGCGACTTTCAACGGTCCGCAGCTTCGGGTTCTGCTCCGCGCCTTGATTCACATCGATCCATACGACTTTATTGACGATGTGGCTGCGCATTTCGTCAGCGACGACGAAAACAACCACCAGGCGGGCGAGGAAGTTCTGCTCTCGGTTATTGACCAACTGGACGACGAAAAGCTCCCCGGTTTCGCCCTGCGGCTAGCTCTCACCGGTCATGTGGATGCTCCCCGTGAGGGTGAAATCGACCACTTGACGGAGGCCGAGAAATTATTCGTCCCTGTTCAGCCGAAGGCGGCTCCCAAGAAAGCTACGGCCAAAGCAGTGAAAAAGCCAGCAAACGCAAAGTCGAAATCAGCCAAGAAAAAGGCCGGCAAGAAAGTCGCGGCGTAACCACGGATGGGGCCAGGCATGGCCCCATCACTCCAAAGGAGGAGACATGCTGCAATTTACATACAAGCTGAAGATCACTGAGCGGGTGAAGGGCAAGTGCAGCCGTCATCCACGTTACAACCCAGCGAAAGATGGCCGCGCTGGAATCCGCGGCGGCTGCTCATGCTGTTTCTCGCTGTATGACCTCTATCAGGCTCGCATCGCCTTGGATGCCGCCCAACGCGAATTCATCCGCAGAGCGGTGCCCTGGACTCGTCCACGAGAGCCCCGCCGTAAGAGCGATGACGCGACGGAGGAGCCGATCTCTCGGCGCATCTAGCGCGGATGACTAATCAGCCTGATCCTCGTTGCCAATCCGGTGGCGGAAGTCATTTCTCACTCCGCTCTGAGTGCTTCATTCGGATTTACGGATGCGGCGCGAATTGCAGGGATAATGGCTGCCGTCACCGCAGCCAACGCCAGAGAAACGATCGCAACACATACGGAAAGTGGGTCAGCCGAGCCGGTGTCAAAGAGCAGGCCTCTGATAATGCGGGCGCTAAGCAGCGCTATGACCACACCCGCCGCCATCCCTAGTCCGGTGAATTGAGCAGCCTGCGACAGCACGAGGCGCAAAATATGAGCCCGAGTGGCTCCAATCGCCATCCTCACACCGATCTCTCGCGAACGCTGCGCAACGGAATAGGATAGGACTCCGTAGATGCCGATCGCCGCCAATGCCAGCGCCACGAGTGAAAAAATGCCGAGCAACATGGCCGTCATCTTTTGCCGTGCCATGGAATCCGACAAAAGCGCGTCGACGGTTTGCACGTGATAGATGGCCAGGCCGGGATCCAATGTGTGCACTGTATTCTTTACGATGGATTCAACGCTCGTGGGATCAGCGAAGGTGCGAACCAGCAGAACCGCGTGAAGACCGAATCCCGGAAGATAGATCTCCGGTTGCGCCTCAGTTTCCACCCCAAGATCGTGCGCGTCAGAGACCACTCCTATCACCGGGATCTTCACAGGTTGTGGACTCAACACCCCGAGTAGAATGTTGGCGCCCAGTGGGTTCCTGCCCGCCAGGTACCGCCTCGCGAAAGCCGCATTCACGACGAATGATCTGACGCCCTTCTCGATGTCTTTCTGCTCAAAGATTCTGCCGTTTTGGAGTGCAAGACCGAAGGTATGAAAGAAATCCGGGCTCACGTATCGGATTTGCGCGGTGGGAAATGTTCCCGGCGCAGTAGGAGGCGCACCTTCAACCAGAAACCGGGTCATCACCTGGGAAGGCCGGAGCGGAACAATGGTTGTGGTGGCGGCGGACGAAACACCTGGAGATCGCACTACGTTTTCGAGAAGCTGCTCATAGAAATGATTCGTGACGGGGCTGTCATCGCCATACTTCGGCTCCGGCAGTGTGATTTCAGCACTGAGCAAATGGTCGGTTCTGAAGCCTGGGTCAACCGCCAGCAGCTTCTGAAAACTCCGCACCACAAGCGTGCCCAAAAAAAGCACCACCACCGCGATTGCGATCTCTCCGGTGACCAGGACACCAAGCCTTCTGCTTCTGCTGCCGGTGCTCCCTCGCTCTCCAGCACGCAGTGTCTCTGTCAGGTGCGGTGAGCGATTCATGAGCGGAAACACGCTGAACAAAATCGCGGTCGCAAGGCATGTAAACAACGCGAACAGCAATACAGGAATGTTTAGGCTGATGGATTGAATCATCGATGGATCGAGAGTTGCAGTGTGAGCAAGTGCGGCGCGTAGCAAGGGCAGAAGTCCGGCTGCCAATACGATTCCAAGAGCTCCTCCCAGTAGGGAGAGGACAACCGCCTGGGCCAGAAGCTGCGAAAAGAATTGGGTTCGGCCCGCGCCAAGCGCCTGGCGAACGGCAATCTCGCGCCGTTGCGCAGTGGCCCTGACCATCAAAAGGTTGGCGACATTCGCACACGCAATCAACAGCACCAGCAAGGCAGCTCCAAGCAGGCTCAGCATGGCCGGTCGCAGGGTTCCCACCAGTTGCTCGCGCAACGACCTCAGCTGCACGCCGACGTTTCGGTTGGTGGCGGGATACGCTGCCGCCAGATGTGCCGAAACTGTTTGCAGATCGGCTCTTGCTCCGGCCAACCCAACACCAGGGCGAAGCCGACCCAGGACCTTCACTGAGTGCCATACGCGGGATGCGCGTGTCTCCTGGTCCAGAAGCGACAGCGGCAGCCAGACCTCTCCTTCTGAAGGATAGGCAGCGCCAACCGGCAAAACGCCAATGATGGTGAATGCCGCTCCATTTAGTTTGACGCTACGCCCCACCACGCCTGGGTCTTTGCCGAAGTAGCGATCCCAAGCCGAGGCACTCAACAATGCCACATGGTCGCTTCCGGATTGGCTGTCCTGTTCGCTGATCACGCGGCCGATCATGGGCGTGACGCCCAGCAGCGAGAAAAAATTGCCGGAGGCAAGCACGCGATGCACTTGCTGGGCGCGCCCTTCCACGACCAGTGAAACTGTTTCAGGATTGAGTGTGGAGTACGCGGCGATCTGCGTAAAGCTGTGTTGTTGCGCCTTCCAGTCCTCATAGTCGGGATAAGTGGCCTCGATCCCGCCCGTAATCTGCGGGTGAGTCTCAGAGAGCGCGATGATGCGGCCCGCATCGGAAAAGGGCAACGATTGCAGCAGAAGCGCGTAGACGCAGCTGAAGATGGCCGCAGTTGCACCCACTCCAAGTGCTAATGTCATTACCACTGTTGACGTAAACGCGGGAGACCTGCGCAATGTGCGCGCGGCGTAACGGATATCTCGGAAGAAAGTCTGCATCGCTTGACCCCATTGAGGAATAAGACGTCACTGCGGATGAGTTAGATGCGACTCGGACGGATAATTCAATTACAGCAGAGGCTTGCTTGCATTTGCAGTTGCTTCTGATCCACATGCCAGTGCGCGCATGAACCACACCAGTTCAATCCCAGAAATAATCTCGGCGGATAAGTCCTTAGAATTTGCGTTCACTTCCGCCATCCCCTGAGGGATCAATGAGTTCATTATCGTCGAGCGGATCGCTGACCTCACATTAGGGCGCGATCGAAAAACTCTACTCCAGATACCTACAGACCCCGGTGCGCTCGGATCTCCTGCCGAAGTTCATCACGGAGCGCGCGGCTCTTGCGGAGCTGTTTGAAGAACTCCTCCAGCATGCTCACGACGATGGCATTCACGCTGACGCTCTCGGTTTCGGCCCACTCCCGCAATTTGACACGCGCTTCGTTACCGATATGAAGCAGCATCGGGTTCGCAAGCCCGAGACCAGTCTTGCGAGTTTGAATGATCGTGACTTCGCTCGTGTCCACGTGCGCCATGGCAAACAAGACAATGCGTGACAGGTCTCCCGCCACGTGAGCTTCTTCGATGATCTTTTCCTTGAGTTCTACGGGGAGGCGCAGGGTCATGCCCACGCGATCGTCAGTCCAGCGCTGGCCCTCTTTGTTTCCCTTCCGAGCCTTTGTAGCTTTCTTCTGAGCCAACTGTCATCCTCCGGCAACCTGGCCGGGGACACACTACTCCCCGGCTCGCATGGGGGTATACGGACCTTTGAACAGAATATCCTTTTCTACCCGTACGAAGAACCGATAACCAGGTCGAACCTTGATCGTAGGTTGGATGTTCAGATTCCGCCGAGTCACCTCTACCCCAAGTTGGCCAACCTGCTGCCCCACTGCCGCGCCGGCCTGCTGAGACACGCTCTGGTTCTGGAGTACAGAGGAGTTCTGACCCTGACTCAGCTCAACTCCCATTGCAAATAAAGAGGTTAACAGCGCACCGGAGAAAAGTCGAGCCCAGTGACTGTCCACCTGATCCCGGTATCCGGTTGCACCCTGGCTGTCGTCGCCTTCAAACGCGCCCAATTGTAGTGAACTCCCGTCGGGGAAGATGATGCGATTCCACACCGCCTGCAAGGCGTCCTGGCCGTAATTGACGTGTGAATTGTACATTCCAATAAGCGTTGACCCCGCCGGGATGAGCAGATACTGCCCAGTGACCGAGTCGTAGACGTTTTCCCGGACCAGGGCGCGGATCATTCCCGGCAGGTCGGAGTTCAACTCTTGCTCCAGCACGGCTGGGATCAGCCAGCCGGACTTGACTTCAAACTTTCCCAGCGCCGCGGTGCGCGCGCGGGGGAGGTAATCACTCTCAGTTCCCGGCGCCCGTCGAACCGACGAGCACAATGTTCCGGCGCTCCTGAATCGCCTTCTCAATGACTTCGCGATGGCTTAGGCCCTCAACGGCCTCCAGAAACTCCATTTGCTTTCGAATGCGATTGCGGGGATCTCCCTTCCGCGAAAGAATTCCCGCCCGTTCGTAATCCTTCAGACCAAGACGTTGCGCAGACGGCTGACGAATGACGAACGTCGGCGCTGTCACGACCGGCTCGATGATCCCAGCAAAGCGAGAACCCCAGACGGGCAGGTTCGTCTCCAGAACCGGATGCCGGTCTGTGATGGTCGTCTTCCGCATAGAGGCGATCGTCATCATGGCTCCTTGTGCCAGCCCTGGAGCAAGCGAACCGCATCTCTCGAAAGGCGCTCCGGTTCGCTTCACCCACAGAAGCCCGTCAGGATTGAGAGAAATGTCTTCGACGCGTCGATCTCCGTCCAACAGTTCGCAAACCGTGTCGCCAAGCTCATAGCGCAGCTTTTCGACGAGCCGGCCAAATTTTTCGTCAATGGGAAGAATTTCCGCTGCCATGGTCTACCGCGATGCACATTTCACACAGTACCATAGAAATGCGCATTTCAATACGTGGCATAATACAACATTCTCAATTCCCTTGGAATCGAGGGTCTATGGACAGAACAATCATTGCGGTTCACAGAATGCTCGATGCGCTCGCCGCAGCCACCTACGACGTTGGCATTTTGAGCGACCGGGGCATGTTTCCCGGCCACGCAAGTCTCACAAAAGAGGCGGTCTTGGCTAAAACCAAGTTCCTGAAGAGTCAGAACGCGCGCGGAGCCCACATCTACATCCGTCCATCGGGAATTAACAATCTGACCGTTCTGGACGATCTTTCGCAGGAATCCGTTGAAGGCCTGTCGGGGGACGGCTTCGAGCCTTGTGCGGTCGTCGAAACCAGTCCTGGGAACTTCCAGGCCTGGCTGAAGCATTACCGGACCTACGAAACCGCCGTTTCCACGTTTATCGCCCAGCAATTGGCCGGCCGATACCAGGCCGATCCAAGTGCGGCGGATTGGAGACGCTTCGGCCGGATGCCCGGCTTTACCAATTGCAAGCCCAAACACAAGCAGGCAAACGGGCTCTTCCCTTTCGTTCTTCTGCGCAGCTCTTCGGGGCGCCCGTTCACACGGGCGGAAGCCTTCGGACTGGAAGCTCTGAACCGCTACCAGCTCCAGCAGGAACAAAACCGACGGTTGATAGAGCGTCGCGTCGAGCAGCAGAAATGCTTTCCCGATACTGGGGCGAGGTACTCGAAGCTCTCGGTCGAGCGGTTCCGCGCGCTACCCAGATACCACGATCGGCCAGCGGCAGCCGATATGGCTTTCTGCATATCGGCGCTCTCCCTCGACATGCCCGAAGATGCCATCATGCGCGCGCTGGAAAACGACTATCTGTCCCGTGATCCAAATCCATCCCGGAGGGCTGCATACATCCGGCGCACACTTTCAAAGGCTCGGTCGTGGGCTAGTTTGTAGGCCAAGTGTCCTCGCCTTGACTCTCAACCGCCTAGTACTGCGAAGTGTAGGGGTCGGGTGATTGGTTTCTTCCAGTCGGTGACTCGGGATCCAAGCCCTTTTATCTCTGGAGGATGATTACCGCGATCACCAAGGCGACAGCAAAAATAATCTTCAAGCTTATGACCATCCTAAGTTTGAAAAGCGCTCTAGGAGGAAGGCTCTTCAAAATACGCTCCCGTCTTATGTCCCTTCGGAATCCATAAAAGCAATCGATGTCGCTCACGGTCTCGTGTTGTTGGTTTAGGGCTTCTTCTGTCAGTTGGCGTTTCAGCTTCAGCTCCCAGAACCCGAAAAAGAGGGCGCTCGTGGATGTCAGAATGTAGAGTGCCACTTTGAATGCGAGCATCAGGCGTTTCCCCATCGGTCACTCGACCGCGACATTCGTTGTCCGCCATCTAGCTGTTCTTGACGATCCGTTTTGTTAGCTGGAGCAAACGCACCCACCACAATGAAAGCGAATACAAGAAAGATCACAAATGAAGGGGGCCTTCTCTTCGCTTCAGCAATCCCAACCCACCCGGCGTGGCCCTTCTCGACGTGCCATGGGAATTGTTCGTCATTTAGGACTTCGATTCTGACAACACTGGGCATATACCTGCCATCGTCTGCGTAAGTAGCGAGAATCGGCTGGTCTTGCCATGGCCCATCAATCACTGTCGTAAACAGGGTGCGACGACCAGTTCCGGCTTCGATAAGCATGAATACTGAATGCGAATGATCGAAGAAGGATGAGCTTCTATTGGTTGCCAGCCCGGTGATTGTGTGTTGAGGAGCGCGAGAGGGGAGAGTTCTGACATAGTCGCACCCAAGATCGACACAGATTCCAATCGTGCCTAGAAGGCACAAAAAGCCCCCGATGCGGCTATGTGCCTTGTGATCTCGCCATATCCAGATGAGATACGCCGTCGCAAAAACTACCGAGAACAAGAGCCGCCAACTCATAGACCAGTCCGTTTGCTGCAAGCTACACGAAATAGGCTTCCAGTGTTTAACGCGAATTGTACAGTGACAAGGCCCGAAGCGTTGGTCTTGCGGTCGTTTGGTCGCGATTTCGGCAATTTCGAGTGAGCCAGATCACCCGGAGATGCGCCTTTGCTGGCAGTCCGCATGCATTCAGCGGCACTTCACCATCTCGGCCGAGTAGCGCGAATTGTCGGTAGCTCCAAATCGGGTTTTCTACCGTGGATGCGTTCAGCGTGCCGCGCTCAGTGCACCCCCGCCCGGCGGACGCACGCTCTCCCTCCGAAGTTCGCTTCGCGCCTTTCAGGTTCCGGACTCCTCCCACCAAGGCAAGCTTGGGTCCCCTTCCGGAAAACTTCTTCGGTCGCCTTGGGAGTGGGTCGCGCCGGCACACCCTCCGGGCAAGCATGTACCGCACCCAGCGGGCAATCCCTCAACACAGGAGCTAAAAAGATCAATCGCACACTTCTCATCGGCCGCATCGGTCACAACGCTGAAGCCAAAACTGACAAGAACCAGCAGGAATACGTTGTCCTGAGCGTCGCCACCAAGGACAGCTGGAAGAACGAGCAGGGCGACTACGAAAGCCGCACCGAGTGGCACCGTGTCTACGCATGGCGCAATCTTTCACGCTTTGCGAAGACTCTCCAGAAGGGCCAGCTCATCAGCGTCGATGGCCAGATTCGCTATCGTGAGTACGCCGAAGAAGTCAACGGAGCGACCGTGAAGCATCGCGTCGCCGAGATCCACGCGAGCAAGATCCAACGGCTCACCAAAGGTGGAGCACCAGCTCCTTCCGACGATCAGGCATCTGACGATTAGCCCTCGAGACCGACTCAGGCCGATCCAGTGGGTCGGTCTGAGTCACTTACTGGTCTTCACGCTACAGCCGCTCAGTGTGTACCGCCACACTTCGTGGTGGCTTTCTCGGATTATGGCCACGTGCTCGGGCAACTCCACACCATCTACGTTCTGATAGGAATAGGTGAAGATAAGGCGGTGGCCTGGCTCGGTGTTCCCGTCCTCACCCATAGTCCATGACGTCAAAAGGAACCCCTTCTGGCCAGGCGTGAATGACGTTTCGAAATGGTCGGCTGGATCTGCTTTCGCGGCGGCGCTCTGCAGACGCATGTCAGGAGAAAGAACCATCTCGACATCAGAGCCCTGCATCTTGAAAGCGAGTTTGTAGCCGGAGGAGGATTGCTGGAAGGATACTGGCGTAGAGGAATCGGGAAGGATCGTGTTCGTGCTGGCAGGCAGCCACATATAGAGGCTCTTCTGCACCGCGTGCTCCAACAGGAACTCGGCCATGCCGCCGTGGGGGAGCTTGCCTATTGCTTCATCGGTGAGTCCGGAGGAAACGGTGACATTTTGCTGAGTCACCACGACGCGGTTCCGAATCGGCTGAAAGAGTTTTTCGAGTTCCTCGTCTGTCCCTTCATCTCCAACGCGCGTGGTCTCCGTGAAATGCTGCTTCCAACTGAAATCGACAGCACAATCGAATGACTGGAGGTTCCTTTTGAACGGAGCATCGTATTTCTCTCGCGCTTGAGTGAGCAGTGCCGGGTCCGTCTTTGTCGCTTGAGCGTGGCAAAGCATAGCGCAAAACCAGAACACGATGGACACGCGATAAATGTTCATCACATTATCTCCAGATCTTAGTGAGCTACGAGCAGAGCACCGTGGTAATACCATGGCGTGCCATTCCGCAAAAATGGTGCGAAGTGACAATCAAGGCCGAGGGCAAGTTTGACCTTGACGAGCACCGCTGGAGATCCCACGTCCACATTTGGTCCGTAGCCCTCTCCTGTGAGCTTGCCTTCCTCATTCACCGAGATGCTCGTAGGTGTGGCGCGTCCTGAGGGCGGGATTTCAGATACCAACTTCGCGTCGCAGCCGCTAATCTGTTTGAGCAACTCCTGGCCCGTGAGCATTGGAAGCGGGTCGGCTATTTTCGATGTGAAGTGCAGCACCAACGGCATCTCCATTTGCACGGCTACGCCATCAACTACTAGAGGCTTGAACTTGTAGCGCAGCGCCTGCTCCATTCCGAAATCTTCGAGTCCCGGTTGATCTGAGTTGTGCTTTGCAGTCTCCCGCACTTGGCCGGTCCGATCTGTTCGCGCATAGACGATCATGTACCCTTCTGTCTTTCCTTCGTGCACAGTAGGCCAGTCAATCGTGGGAGCATTCTCTACCAGGCTCTCCTCTTTTTGCGCTGAAACAAACGCAGTCGTGATCAGCTGATCAGCAGGTGTGCGCGTCTTAACTGCAAACAAGTCTTCCGGAGTGTCGCGCAGCTGCTCAAGTGTGGTCAGATGGCCAACAATCTCCTGATAGTCGCGTACGTCGGTCTTGTAAGTTCGAGCAATTTCTTTCTTGCCGAAGGATTTCCAGTCCCCGAACTCAACGCCGTAATTCATCGTCAGCACTGACTGAAGATGCGGCTTCGATCCACTGAAACAGATATCCCCCCAGGTCATGACGTCTGTGGTTCCGTTTCGCCGGTCATCCCGCCGCATACAGCTATTCGTAATCTGCGGGCCAAGCATTACAGTGCCGCCACGGCCTTTAAAGTTCTCGATCATCGGGATCGGATTCAGGAGCGCGTCGACAAAGTTCTCAAGCCAACGGGGGTAATAGTCGCCGGAGTTCGATTCCGTCACATCTGCGCCGTTCACGACCCGGGTCTGGCTGAACGTTGGGGACACTAAAACGGTCTTGTATTTATCCTTTGCGGCCCACCATACCTCAATTCGGCCTGAGTACGGAGATTTTGCGCTCCCGATGACCAGCACAACGTGGAACGGCTTGCCCTCCTCCGTCAGGGAGGAGGTTGTCAGTGCACGGTTGAGCGCGGTATCCGCATCTACCCGCTCTCCCTGAACCTGAGGGAAGCCGGGAAGCTGGCCCGAGACTTGTGACACTGCTGCCAGCAGTAGAAGGCACGTGACGAACCTGAGTTGTTGCATGGAAACATGGTACAGCTCACCACCTTGCGCATCACCGATCGTGCTCACAGACGTTTCCTAATGGGCGCCGCCCCTCGCGCGCGCTAGCCGTATCCCCAGTCTTCCTCCACTGCGTTCCGTGCAGACCTTCGCTGCGCTACGCCTCTTTCCGCTTCACTTCCGCTGCGCTCCAAGAGATGGGAGATCCCCCTCGGCTTGCACTTGCTACCCCCGCCCTCGCCGCCGGGTGGCTCAGGGGTTGTTGGTTAACAACAACCGCCAATACCAAAAAGCCCCGGAGAGCAGACCCCATGACTACCGACAAAGCCCGCGAACTTGCCCAGCAGATCGAAACCAGCGTTACCACTCTCCCCGCCGAAACCGATGCAGCCCGCCGCAGTGATGTTTTCCGCGGATGGCTGAACGCGATGGCGCAGTTTCACAATTATTCGTGGAATAACCAGCTCCTGATTGCGATGCAATGCCCAACGGCGACGCGCGTCGCCGGCTTCAACACGTGGCGCAAAATGAACCGATTCGTCCGGAAGGGCGAAAAGGGAATCGCCATCTTTGCTCCCTGCATTTACAAACCGAAGAAGCAGGATGAGCCAGAGGGAAGCGATGAGATGCGGACCCGCACGGCCGGAACACTGCGCGGATTCAAAGTTGCCCACGTGTTCGACGTCTCTGCCACAGACGGAGAGCCTCTTCCTTCTCTGCCTTGGAAGGTGAAGGATGACTGTGCAGAGTTGCTTCCGAATGCGGAGCAGGCATGCCGCGAGCTTGGAATTGAGCTCGAATACACGACAATCACTGACGGCGCAGAAGGACTGAGCCTTGGGGGCAAAATCCAGATCAATCAAGCACTCAGCAACAGCGACCGCGTAGCCGTGATTATCCATGAGCAGGCACACGAAATTCTTCACAAACAGGCTGAAATCCGGAAGAATACGACCCGCCAGCAGCGCGAACTTGAGGCGGAGTCAACCTCATATGTTGTGCTCTCGCATTTCGGAATTCAGCATGGCAGCCCGTTCTATCTGGCCACCTACGAAGTCACACCTGAAATGCTTACACAATCATTGGCGACGATCAGCAGCGCCGCCAAACGGATCATTGAATTGATCGAAAGAGATCTCCCAGCGGTAATGAATGAAGACACCCCAGAACTGCTCGCCAGCTAGTCAGGCGCGGATTGGGCCGAACTTCCCGGCCCAATCCGCGATCTCTCCCGCAACGAGCCAATCATCAATTGGCCAGCCTAGCGCACTACCGCTTCGAGAATCCTTTTTGCAAGCCCGACACTTTCAGCAATGACCGATGTCAGTCTTGGCGACGGCCTGCCGATGTCCTGATCCCTTGCCAGCCTCACCGCCGCAATGATCGACGCGGCGATCACCAATGTCGATGCGAACCGGTCTGTCATCCGCTTCTGTTCTTCCATCGCATTCCTTCGCTCCTGCTCCTCGCGAGCTATCGCCCGCCTCATCAGGCCCACGGATCACCTCACGCCTCGGACCCGCTGCACCGCGACCTGATGGGAGAGCTTTCCCTGAAAAATCTCTGCTGGCAGATAGCGGCGCTTTTGGCCACAAAGCGGACACACCGCAATGATCCAGTCATCCGGCAACGTCTCCACCGGCGCCGGAATGTTCTCGTGACACCCTTTGCAGGCGATGAGGAACGGATACAGCCCGGAAGTCGGGATGTGGAACATGAATTCAGTATAGGCGAACAAACGGCGAAAATATCAACAGGCGTCGATACACCCTCCCCCGCGGCGGCAAGCGCTCGCGGAAGGGTGCCCGGTTAGTCGGTCGCTGCTTCGAGTTCTATGCGAAGAGCCTGCTCTGAGAGAATGGCTTGATGCCAGAGCAGACCTTCAAGCCGGGTGATCAAACGACTTTTGGAAGTGATTCTCTTATCATGCCGTGCAGCGCATTTTTCGAGGACGACGGAGAGACCGGCTACTTCTATGCACTGGACTTGACGCGGTCCGACAACATGATCGTAGATGCCGTGCAGATTTACAACGTCGCGAACGTCTCGGACCGTGAACGAGCGTCATCTATCTCAATTCTTTGGTCGGCCGACGGGATGAAATGTGCGCTATTGATCAACGACTACCCCCACGCGGCATTCGATTTCGCCACAAAACGCGGCTGTTGTCGCACCAACTTCCCGAACCTGCCGGAGCCTCCATCAGGCTACTGGGACAGCTCCGATCATCACTGGTCAGACGAAGCGATCGCGTGGTTGAAATAGAAGCGCTATTGATTTGTAATGTCCGGGCAGGTGTGACTCAATCGCAAAGAGCATTCGTGTTCCAACTATTGCTTCTGCACAACGACGTTGGATGCACCCGCGATGCAGGCAGCTTGCATGTGACCCTGTCTCACAGGCTCTAAAGGGCATATCTCGAAGTCACCGTAGACGGTCCATCCACCCTGATCGGGAAGACCTTTTGGAAATGTGAAATGAAGTTCGGGAGCCTCGTTGTCAAGAGTCGGGCTATCGTGTATGAATCCGTATCGATTGCTGTAGATACCATAGAGATGGTGAGTCCCTAGCGGCCATAGCCTCGTAGACGGCGTGCCATTGCCAGCGGTAAGTCTGCCGTGGACGCGTAAACAGCTTGCGGCGATCTCCGGCGTTTTGCAGGGATTTTCGCGATAGTTTTGCTGAGCCAGTGCTTGTGCAGAAGCCAGTATGACCAGAAAAGTTAGTCGAAACATACCGACACTGTACACCCAGTCGCGACAGATGCGATTTTGCCTAGGGGTTACGAATGAGCAACCACGAGCTCATTCCGAGTGAATTGTCACCGGGTCTTACCCAACCGTGAGCCGCATCACACGCCGCCACTCGTCGCCGCCGGCCAAAGGCGGACGAATTTCAAGGAAAGTTTTCGGGGGATACAGATCCCAAAGCTACTTCTGAGCTCTCCCTTTTGCGTGGGCACACTCGCCGGGGACATCCGTCACCGTAGGTTCCAGATCAGGCCAGTATTCGCTGTTTTTGAGCATCGAACAGAAATCACCCAATGAAGGATTATCGCCCTTGAGAGCATTCGGGTTTACTTCCTTCACAAACTTCCACGCCAACTCGGAATGCCCTGTGTAGATGAGGTCGAGTACCGTATCCCACAGCGTTACTCCGAGAGATGCGCGATCATCTGAAGCATCGTCTACGTCCTTCAATGCCGACTTCCACTGTTCCGGGGTTGGAGCACGATACTTCATTCCTTCCAAATCCAACCTGAACCGGTTCTTGTCCCACTTGAGGATCACTTTGTGGCTCACGGAGCCCGCAAAGGAAGCAGGCCAGTAAGACCAGATTTCATCCGTTACATAGAAATATTTCCCAGCATGATCGAGGTCTTCGAAGTGCCCGAGATCGGTGTCGCCATCGTTGAGCGTGGCTAACAACCGGAGTTTCGGCTCCAATTCAAATATGTAATGTGTGAAACAGCAGTGTGCACCACCTGACCACGAGGTCACCATCATGTCGGGTCGTCCACTACCGGTCAGATCAGACCCATTTGGAACCAGTGGGATTTTGTTGTCTGCATCGGCGGGTTGGCCGAGACTATACTTCAAGCCCTCGTCGTTTGCGAGCCGATATGCTAACTTCCCGTGAAGATAAACGCGGACACACCCCGGTGTATCGCCGTCGGTGTCTTCGTAAGCCTTAAAAACATACCCGCGCACGTTTGCACTTTCCGCAAGCTTCGCATGAGTGCATGGCTTCGGAAGGTCGCTTGTCTGGGCGGATGCCACAACGGGTAAAGCGACGGCAATCCCTAAGAGACAGGCGAACCCACATGCGAGAAATCGGTCTCTTTCCACTGTGACCCCGGAAAACATAGGCAGGAATCTTTACACCATTTTAGCGGACCAATTCTCTTTGCCTAGGTATTGTCGCTGACTCTCCGTTGACGACCTGATAACAGCCACTGCCGGAAATCAATCTGCTTTCCTGATCTGCGGGCTCCAGCTACGACTCCGTCGAGACATAGCTCCCCACCCACCCGCAGCATTTCGTTTATGCAGCAGTCGAAACGAGCCGAAAGCGCTAGTTGCGGCTAAAAGCACCAGGCGGATTGCTACGAACACTATGGCAATCGCCGAGGCCAGTGCAAAGGTGACACAATAGGAGATCCAGAACATCGATTACACCTCTACCAATGCCTTCCGAGCCAAAAGCCGCCGGCCAGGAGACCGGCGCCAGCCAACACACCGGCAGCGAAGATGCTCCAAAGCAGACCGCTCCAGGCTCCGAAAAGTCTGACGCGAAAATCTCTCGTCACGGTGCCGAGTGCGATTTCCGCCAGCTTGATGGAGTCGTTAAGCTTGCCTGTGACCCACGATTCCATTTTGGCTTGGCTGATTTCGAGCGCTCGCCCCAACTGCGCTTCCATGATGTGCGCGATCACGACGCCGAATTTCTCCCGCGTTTCCTCCGTATAGCTTTTGAGGATTGCTTCGCCGGCAATGGCATCATGCAAGTTGGCCTGAACATCCTCCAGAAGCTGGCGCGTTTCAGCGGTTGCACTCTGAACCGTCACCTTCAACTCACGAGCGGTAAAGTCGGCGATTTCTCTCGTGACCCCGCGGAGCCGATCCTGGGCGGCGGCCGATTCAACCAAGCGGGCAGCTACGTTTTCCATCGCTCGGCACTCGACCACGGTCAGCTTGTACCGCAGCCATTCGGGATCTTGCGGGTCCATCCTCGCGAACTGCTGAATAAGTTCGAAAAGGACGCGTTCTCTCGCCTCACCTTCCGGGAACGCCAGATAGACAAGGTCGCGAATCCAATCGGTCGAACTCGTTTTCAATTCTGCTGCGGATGAAGTCATGGCAATAGAACCCTCTGTACAGTCGCGAACTCGTTGAACGCACGGAAGCGGTATGTTCGGGCACGGAGCATCATGTCCGGCGCTCTCAATTCCGGAGCCTTTGCTTTTCGCTCCCCAACTGCCGTGAGCGTGTCGCAGCCGATCCGCATGAACTTCTGGAGATCGGGCCGACGCGCGTCCATGCGAATTTCCATTGGAGAGAACGCCCGACGGAAAGCGGAAACAAGTTCCGCAACCGCAGGACTTTCCCATGCAGAGGTGGCATCTTCGCGATGATGGTTGTGGACGATCAGGTAGTCCACACCATCCTGCAATGCTTCACCCCAATCAAGGACCGATCTGGCCGACGCAATGTCGGTGTCAACGACTCCGATCGCAGTCCACCGCAGTGGAATTCCCGAATCTTGCATGACCCGATAGAAGTCACGAAACCAGGGAATCATTCGATGGCCTTGCGCTGCGCCCATGTCCGCCAAGACGATATCCGCTTCTGAGTCCAGCGACACCCCCAGCAATTTGTCGTAGGTCCAGTTCTCCAACGCCGGCAGCTTGTGAGCATCTGGGAAAAACGAAAAGAGCGATCCCTCAGCTTTGTTGTCCGGGTCCATATCGAACATGGCCACCTTGAAGCCATTGCTCGCATACCACTCTGCCAGGGTTGCCATAACCGTTGTTTTGCCAACTCCGCCTTTTCCCGCCATCGGAAAGACGACACGCTTGGGTTTAAGTTCACCGGGCCAGTCCCCATTCATCTCGGCGGTTCGAAGGGCTGATTCGTGAACAGCTTGGGCTTGACCTTGCTCGCCTCCCGCCGACGATACTCCTCCGCCTCCCGATCCAGTCTCGCTGCCACTTCTTCTCTCCGCTGCTGCCATGCTGGTTTTCCCTTCTCCTGAATTTCACCTTCATCGTTGACCGAGCTGCTCGACTTACCTTGCGGTGGTACTCTTTCCCCCTTCTGGGGGAGGAGGTTTTCTTCGACGTTTGCTTCGGCAGACCTCAACTCGCTGCCACGCAGTCCGACGATCCGACCGCATGTTTTACAAAACTGCGGATAGCTTCCCTGGTACCCGTGTTCAGTCAGGGCCCTCCATATCTCTTTCAATGTGAGCCCTGTACGGTACGCTGCAATCAATTCAACTGCGAGTCCCCTCAACAACCGCGCGCGCAAATGAGCTGCACTTCTGAGACCGGCGAATTTCACGATGACGGCCTGCAGTTCCACGGTGCGTTCTTGTACTGGCGTGTCCATTTCAATACCACATTGCCAGAGAAACAAAAACAATGCAAGAGCCGAAGCGATATAGACCGCGTTTACCCGATACCATGCGAGACTCAGACGGTCGGAGTTGGACGGGAAGGATCATGTGCGGACAACAATCTCGTTTAGGCTCGGTCTGTTTCATGTAGTCTCGCTTCGTCTCGCTTCTTGTTGCAGCCGCAGGCTGCACTTTCTGGCCGAAGGCCTCAGAGAGGTGGGCTGCTGTAAAAGCAGCCGGTCTCAACAGGTATAGGGGTAATGGAACATAAAGGAGTGCCTCTCTTTGAAGGCTTTTTTTTATCCATTCGATTGCAGTTCAGGGCGATAGGTGCGATTCACTTTAGGTCAGTTCAAATGCAAACTGACTCATTTTCAGTTTGCGATATAGTCTTGTAGTGAAATGCGCATTGCGGTACTATTCGGCGTATGAATACTCGCAAGAGATCGGAGAGCGTGCAATACACTTTGCGGCTCAATCGGGCTCAAGCCGAGCGCTTCGAAAAGATTCAGCAGGAGCTGAACGTCAAGAGTAAGAGCGACGTATTTGATTACCTGGTCACGTTTGCATCGGCAAAGAGGGACGACCAGGAGAGCCTTTTCTTTTCACTCATCGATCGATTAGGCGAGATGATCGGCAAGAGACTCCAACACATCGAGACTGTGAATCAGTTGCACTTGGCCCTGACTGACTCCTTCATCAAGTACGCAGTCAGTGTGCTTCCCGACGTCCCGGCGCAGCTGCTTGATGCAGCAAGGTTCCGCGGAACCCAGGTTTACGAACGAATCAACATAACCGCGGCGCGTGAATTCCAACGTAGGCGAAAAAGTGACGCCTATGAACCTTCCACCCTCGGAATCGACGAAGATACCGAAGGCTTGACCTAGAGAAACGACGAATGGCCAGATCTCCCAGATCCTCGATATCGAATCGAGACGGACAGCACTCAAGCATTGACGGCCCGTCCGCCAGACTGCGGCCGGGACGTGTTCGACGGCTATTCTGCTCGCGTCGTTTATCGTCACCCATGTCAGGTGGTCTCCGCCGGCCGTGGACCCTCATGTTGCAGCAATTGACACTCACTTTGGTGGATCGGCTTTTGTGCCTCGCTCCTCGTTGGTGCTCTACCGGCAGGAACGCCAAATTCAGGGTGAGGCCCTCAAGCATCCTGATTCTGTCGTGTTGTTCCCGGAAACAATCGTACCCGCATGGTCCAGGATGACCGACACCCACTGGCAGGGCACATTCCACTCGCTGGAGCAGCAGCACACAACCATCTTGCTTGGCACCACGGTCCCTGTTCCAGCTACGCAAGGCAGTCGAAATATTCTCCTTACACGCGGATTCGGTCCGCACTTTGCATATGTACAACGCATACCGGTTCCCCTGGCTATGTGGCACTTCGGCGGCAGCGATGGCTTTCCCCTGATGCTGCGCTATCCGCCGACGATCCGCGTGCTGAATCAACGTGCGGCTGTGCTCGTGTGCTATGAACAGCTACTCATTTGGCCAGCCTTACAGTCTCTCTCCCGCGACCCGGACATGCTGCTCGCCCCGAGCAATGACTACTGGGCCTCGACGACCGCCATCCCGGCAATTCAGCACGAGGCGGCGAAAGATTGGGCAGACCTCTGGGATATCCCACTTTACGAGGCGCGAAACGAATGAAGACTGCATTCATCGGAATGATGCTTCTCTCATCGGCGTCCACCTTTGCTGAGACGGCGAATCTCAGCCAACTTCGCGACCTGTGCGTACCTTCAGCGCCATTGGTCACGTTGGCCGCCATCGTCAGCGCCGAGTCCGGTGGAAACCCCAACGCGCTTCAGCTCGATTTTCCCCACAGCCTGCTTCGCAGGTGGCAGCTCCCTCCAGGAACACTCCGCCTCATGCGCCAGCCCAACAGCGCGACTGAAGCTCTCGAATGGATCGACTACTTGAACGCGCTGCACATCTCAGTGGATGTCGGCTTAATGCAGGTGAGCACCGATGAAGCTTCGCGCCGGCATATTTCGCCGGCGGCGCTTCTTGATCCGTGCACAAACGTCCGGACCGGGTGGGCGATTTTAAGTGACGATTATCAGATCGAAGTGAGGACCTACGGTCCAGGACAGGCCGCACTACAACATGCTCTTTCCCGCTACAATACAGGCGACGCGAACAGAGGGATTGAGAACGGTTATCTAGCTCACGTGATGGAAGTCCGCAAGGGCCTAACCGATCTGCCCAATCCGAACCAATCAAAAAATGCTCAGCACTCAGGAGGTCAGTGATGATTGAGCCCGAAGATCTCATCTTTCCGGACACCACTGCCCATCCGTCAACGCTCGGAATTCGCGAATCTGGAGCACTCAATCACGCCACTGCAGATTCGATTGCTCAGAAACTCACGGGGCTTGAGTCGAAGCCGGTCATCGGCGCGTTTGACGCCAATCACCTTCAGCAAATTCACGCTCGCATCTTTAAAGACGACCTTCCCGGCGCCGGCCAACTGCGCCAGCCGCGGCCATCTTCTCTGTCATCTTCGTTAGATAGTTTGTTCGATAGGCTCGCTAGGGAGAACCGGCTCAAGGGCTTGACGCTTGACCAATGGTCCAAGCGCGCCGCGGAGTATCTGCAAGGGATCGAACTGATCAATCCATTCGACGAGGGTTCTGACATTGCGTCGATCGAGTTCCTCCGTGAACTTGCAACCGAGAACGGCCTCACGCTCCTTTGGGAGCACACACTGACTGAGTTCTCAGGAGACGAACTATCGGCGCAAGTACAAGATATTCAAAGCGAGAATATGCGGCGGCTGCTGATACTCGCAGTTGACCCCGACCTTTCCAAACAGAAGTCCATGTTGGGTCGGCAACACCATAGTTCGCTGGATTTATTCCCGTTCCCGTAGAGATTGAAGTCACTCGTTTGTGGCTTGATTCCATCTTCAATGCGTTATGCCCCGTGAGCTAAAATTAGTCGCACGTGCAAGAAGGACAATCTATGGGACTCGACGCAGTTGAAATCGTTATGCGTACTGAAGACGAGTTTTCGATCACAATCTTAGATGACGAAGCGGCTGCCGCCATAACCGTGGGCGATTTTTATCAAGTTGTCCTCGCCAAACTCGACGTCACCCCCGGCTGTTTGACCAGCAAAGCCTTTTACACGACGCGTCGCGCATTGGTAGATGCTCTCGGAGTTGCACGGCGTTCCATACGGCCTTCCACTAGGCTGTCCCCTCTGCTCCCGGACGAAACCCGTAGAAAGCAATGGGAGCAGATCCAACACACACTCGGACTCTCGATGCCTGGGCTTCGCATCCCTGGGGACATAAAGCAAGAGATCTACAAGCGGACGTTCTTCTTCGGAACCCTGCTTGCGATTCTGGCCTGCATTGTCTGTCTCTCGCTGGGTTGGCGCGGATTGGTTGTGTTTCCGCTTTCCTTTGCGATCTGGATTGCGCTGGCCATCGCCAGCATGCCAATCGTGGAACATTTCTCGATTCCGAGGGTTGCTACCGAATTGCCGGCAGATACCGCGGGCGAGCTTGCTCAAGTTGTTCTCAACTTGAACCAGGATCGTTTCCAGCTAGCGAAGAGCACTGTAAAACAAACCAACGAGGATGTGTGGCGCCGCCTCGTCGACATTATCTGTGATCAACTTCAAGTCAAACGCGAAGAAGTCGTGCCGAATGCCAAGTTCGTGGACGATCTCGGGGTGTCGTGAGGCGGATGCTTTTTGATCAGTAATCGTTCCCCTGGAACGATCAGGCAACCCATCCCCAAAACAGATGAATCCAAGAAGAAACGCGCCGGTTTCGATCCAGGGGAGTGCTGTGTCCGCGTAGGCCTTTCCCAATTTTCCTGCGGCGCAGGATGGGCTCTTGAGGGTTACGCGTCGGCGTCTTTTTACCACATCTATCTTATTGATTGCAATAGTCGTAGCAGGAATTGGCTGGCGTCGGTTCCGGAGCACCGGCGTCAATGACCGCGACCCGGATTCTCTGCTCAAGTACGCGGAATCACTCTCATGGAACAACAACTGGATTAAGGCCGAGCCTTTCTATCACGAGGCAGAACTTCTCTTCGTGAAGCAACACCGGGAATCCAATGCCCTTTATGCCCACGTGAGCCAGATCCCGCCCAATTCCGAATCCTCCAGCCTGACCGCGACGATCTTTCAGCTCACGAGCGACCTAGCTCGGCCCGAAGCCGCGGACCCGGAAACCCAGCATTATCGTTGAGCGAATCATGCATGCATCTTAACGCTCTCGGTCAAGCCTTCAAGGGGCGAGTAGTTGACGCTGAACAGTCGGTGACGGATTGCCGGTGAATACGACCGAACGGCTAGCCCCCCTTCCACTGTTCCATAGATAGCCGGGCAGGATCATCGGAAAGCCGGTTCCGGATCACAATGCAGCGGGTGGCTTAAGGGTGATAGGGGAACACTCAGTGAATCGTCTTCCAGCGATTGTGAAGCCCCGCGAATTGGCTATTTTCAGTTAGCTTATCGGGCCACGGCCAGGTCAAGTTTGGGTACAAGCATGGCCAGATGGGTGCCATGATGTATTCAAAGCCGGGCTCCGGTTCAAAAACGACGGGAGAATCGGTTCTAGCGTGACCGAATTGAATCACCAGACACCCGATGGCACAGGTCAATACATACATGGTCAGCGGCTGGTCAGGCGCGATGTTCCCGTTGTTTTGCCCCGTCTCCGATTTGATCTTGTATCTGTGTCCGTGGAACATGCCCACCCACACGGCTGAGTCATTCGGAATGGTGAGAGTCTTACGGAATGCGGTTCTTTCCTCAGAACTAAAGTAGGGCTGACCGAAAAGTCTGTGCGCATGGTCTATGACCACTGCCGTCTTAAATGCCCAAATTGCGATTGACCGGGCTGCGGATTGGTCGATGGGAACAACCCTGTCACCCTCGATAAGGGGGGTCAGAACCGGCTTTCCGTGTTCGTCCTCAATACGGCTCATCCAAGTGTTATTGCAGTTCTCACAAACTACCTTTGCTCTCCAGTCGATCTGAGGGGTTGCTACTGCCCATTGTTTCTGAGCGGTCTCGAACCGCATTACCCCCTTGCCTGTGAACAAAGCGTGCATCCACTTGGGAAGTACGTCTTCGGCTGACATCTTGGCGGAATGCGGACAGAAAGCACAGGTTCTCATAAGTTTTCACTGGAGCGTGGGCAGAAATCACTTGGAAGATGACCAAAGCCAAACGCCTGAGACATGCTCAAAACCAATGGTCGTGCATGCGAGTCAGAAACTCAACGTTGATGGGAAAACCAGACGCCGACCCAATCACGGCATCGATTGCGCACTTCGGACATAGAGCTGTTCGGCTCTCATCAATCCACTCGGATATAGCGGACGGCGGAAATGTCTCGGAACAATAGAAGCAGCCGCAGATTTCGCTCGACTCGATCTCGGCACGGTGTAGGCTGCAATGCTTGTGCGCCTTTACGTGAGGCGGATCGAATCGGTGAGGGTTAAGCCCAAGCATCGTTCAATTTATTGCATAAGCCAATCGAATACGGCAACTCTGGTCGGAGAGGGGGCGCGCCCTTCAACGCCCCTGGACATTAAGCGGGTAGTAGTAAGTCCCGTTATCGCTCTCTCGCACAGTGGCCAGGAAATATGATCCAGAGGGTGCCCCGCGCAGGTCGAGCGGAACGTCCAGGAACAATCGTGGACCGTCGGAAACGGTCTTTCCGCTTCCGCGAGCGGCAATTGCGGTTCCCGCCTTGTCCTTTGAAACCGCAACGACATAGTTTCCGGGGTCACTAAACCGCGGAAGGATCAACCTGAGATGCACAAGCGCCGAAGGCAGCGAAACCGCATCCAGCGGGCTCGGTTCACTTCCGCCGCGTGGAGTTCCATGGTTGTAGAGGTCAATTGTCTGGTCCACGGCCGCCAGTTGGCCAGCTTGCTTTTGCGTTCCGCCTCCGGCGCTTTGCGGAGCCGACTTCCTTAGCAGCGCTTTCGATCCGTAAACCCCGAGAGCAATGACGAGACAGGCCGCGAGCCCCCACGCAAGAATCTTCAATCGCGATGCCCGCGCAGCGTCAGCTTCGGCTTTGAAGCTGCGAAACTCCGCGAAACAAGGCGAGCAGGAGGCGAGGTGCAACCGCGCCGGATGATCCGCGGGCAGACGATTCTCCGCGATGTCCTTTAACGTCTTCTCGTCAGGACAGCCTTCCCGTCTGGGGTTCGGATTTGCTTCAAGAAAAAATTTGCGAATCGTTTTCACTCTGGACTCGGCTTACCAAATCTTAAGGTTAAATGTTCGTGATCGTGGAATTTCTTCGTCAACTTCTTTGCTTTCAGTGCCGGTTCCGGACAGTATTGCCGCCGTCCTTTCCCTTGCACGCTGGATGGCTTTTGCGGCAGCCAGATAGCTGATGTTGAATGCCTTGGCGATTTCTTTGGGCCCGAGGTCCTGTTCGAGTAGGACGAGAATCTGCCGGTCACGTTCACTCAATCGGGCCTTTATTTCGGAAAACAGCAGATTCATTTCCGTGGCAGAAGCAGCCATGCGCCTAGGACCCTTGAGACGATCGATGTCGTCGGGGCCAACTGCGATTTCGACGACCGGGTGAGCCCGATACCACTCTTGCAGTTTTCCGGTTAAAGCCGCGAACGCATACCGTCTCGGAAATTCAATCTGGTCCAGACGCCGGCACATCCCCAGGCCGACCGACTCGGCCAATCCTGCAAGCACGGCCGGGTCGATATGCGGATACTCCCGCACTGCCCAGCGGTACGCGCTCTCAACCGCAAGCCGCACTTGAGATGGGACAGGGACGCCGTGTTCGTCGACCAGATGAAGAAGGGTTGCTGCCATAAATCGCCGAAGCGTGAACGCAAAAAAGAAAAATGAATGATGGGTGTCAAACTTTCGAACGATCGAGCAGCTATGAGAGTGAAAGAACTTTAGCCCCTGAAAGCGGCAAGAGTGTTAATCCATTTGACGCAATTCAGGCAGCACAAGTTGGTTCAAGCAACGCCCAAACCAGACAGGAGAGCATTCCCCCAATGGCCTACCTGATCGAGCGAAAAAGTCAGACCATCTTCGTTACAGCCACGTCAATAGTCGCAAACGGAAAGCCACGAGAGATGATCGTGGAAAGCCGCCCAGAATACGCAGTGGTACAACTCGCCGGCGTGCAGGAGAAATTCCCTGTGCCGTGGGAGGAAGTGTACTCAGCGGCGAAGAAAAGGCATGAGGCCAATCTCCAGATCGAGCGCAAGGCGCTTCAAAGGCGGAGGCCCTCCGCCCGATCAAAAGTATAGCTATCAGCCAATTCTCTCGATCGCCACAGGACTCGCCCAACCCGGCACGTTCCCGGAAGCCCTCCGATTAGCGTTTCGGGATGAAATTTAACCAGCATTCTGAATCAAGATGAGCTTGCTTTCACGTTTTCATTCATGCGACAGTATTGAAATGCGCATTGCACTTCGCGCATTGCCAGAGTTGAAAGTAACCCCTAAAGTCCTGGGCAGTGTAGACCTTGGACTTCAGGTTTCTTCGATGGTGCGCCAAAGGGACTGTGGTAGCCGAACATGAGGTGAACATGGCGATTCAAACTGAAACCGAAGCTTTTGTGACGCCTGAAGAGGCGGCATCGTTTATGCGCTACTCGCCGATCACGGTGAAGCGACTAGCGCGCGAAGGCAAGATACCGGCGCACTCTGTCACAAATGGCATGCGGAGGCGCTGGAGATTCCTGATTTCCGAGCTGGCAGCAACGATGCGAAAAGGGGTATCGTTGAACCATCATCCGCGCCGCTCACACAAGGAGGGAGCGGCACATGAAAGGTAAAGAACGGCAAACGTTTCAGCATGGCTGGATCACTCGGAAAGCCCGCAGCAAGGGACCGGATGTGTGGGTTCTTCGCTGGCGGGAGGGAGAGCTAGACAGGTCACGGATTCTTGGCACGACACACCAGCTTCGCACCAAGTCAGAGGCACAGCGAGCGGCTTCCAAGTTCACTGCCGAGATCAACAACTCAATCGAGGTTGCAACCTTCGGTCAATTGGCGAGGCGATACTTGCAAGAGGCAATTCCAGAACGCCAATCCACAGCGGGACCCCTGCGGTCCATGCTGATTGGGCGCATTCTTCCAGAATGGGAGGATGTGCATGTGGCCGATATGGCGAAGGACCCGATGGGTGTCGAGCAGTGGATCAAAGGATTGCAGACCAAACCACGAAACAAGGACGAGAAACCCCGCGACCTCGCCCCCAAAAGCAAGCTGCATACCCGCGCGGTCCTTCATCGGATGTTCGAGTACGCAATGCGCTGGCGCTATCTGGACTGCCAGCGCAATCCGATGGGCCTGATCGAGTTGAAAGGCACAAGCAGGCGGGTTCGTCCCATCTACCTGCTCGCCCCGCAGCAGTATTACGCGATTCTCTCTCACCTCGCTCCGCATCCGCGGCTGATGGCAGTCATCGCCATGAACACCGGCATGCGAATCAGTGAGATTCTGGGGTTGCAGTGGAAGGACATCGACTTCGAGCAGGCAACGCTGACGATCCAGCGATCTGTCGTTGGCAGGTTCGAGGATGAGACCAAAACACTGGCCTCCGCTTCCGTGCTCCCTTTGCACGGAATGTTGATTGAGGAGCTGCAGGCGTGGCAGGCACGGGAGAAAGACGTGAATGGCTGGCTGTTCGGAAACATCGACACTGGCCGTCCGTACCACGCAGACTCGCTCCGGAAAGACCATCTGGCCCCGGCAGGGAGGAAAGTGGGCATTCCAAACCTGGGATGGCACAACTTCCGGCACACCTACCGGGCACGGCTGGGCGATTCCGGCGCGGCACCAGAAGTGCAGCAAAAGCTTATGCGGCACAGTTCGATCGACATGACGATGAAGTATGGGCAGAACAACATGCTCGACTCGACTCGCCCGGCTAACGCCAGGCTGGTCGAGGAGCTGCTAAAAGCTGGGGCGCTGTCAGATGCGCCCTTATTGCGCCCTCAGATTTTGTAAATGGTTGCGGGGGCTGGATTTGAACCAGCGACCTTTGGGTTATGAGCCCAACGAGCTACCGGGCTGCTCCACCCCGCAAATTCAGTTTACCAACCTACCCCCCCAGGGTCAACCTCAACTCAAAGAGCTGGCTCAGCAAATTTGGACAGGGCCATAAGTGGGGGTTCTTTTCGTCGGCAGCCTAAGATGGCTGAGATGAGGAGATCCTATGAGCAGACGTCCGCGTCGGAACCACACAGCGACCTTCAAGGCGAAGGTGGCCTTAGCCGCGATCAAGGGAGAAAAGACGTTGTCGGAGCTGGCAGGGCAGTTTGACGTGCATGCCAACCAGCTCACGCAGTGGAAGAGCCAGTTGCTGGAGGCCTCAGTTGGGGTCTTCGGCGGCGAAGCTAAGGTAGAGCCAGCAGCAGCGGCGGTAGATCTCAAGACGCTTCATGCCAAGATCGGCGCCCTGACGCTGGAGAACGATTTTTTAGAAGGGGCGCTCACCAAGGCGGGACTGCTGAGGGTAAAGCGATGATCGACCCCGAGCATGATCTTCCCATCAAGCAACAAGCCGTGGCCTTGGGCATCAGCCGCAGCAGCATCTATTACCAACCGCGTCCGGTCTCAGTCGAAGATCTCTGGTTGATGCGGCGCATCGACGAGTTGCATCTGAACTACCCTTTTGCAGGCAGCAGGATGCTTCGCGACTTGCTCAGGCAACAAGGCCTGGAGGTTGGTCGCCGCCACATAGCAACTCTGATGAGGCGCATGTTTATCGAGGCCATCTACCGCAGGCCCAATACCTCCAAACCCGCGCCAGAACAAAGGATTTATCCGTATCTGTTGCGCGGACTCGCTGTCACCAAGCCTAACCAGGTCTGGGCCATGGACATAACGTACATCCCCATGGCGCGTGGCTTTGTCTATCTGGCCGCAGTGGTGGATTGGTTCAGACGCCGTGTTCTGGCCTGGAAGCTATCGATCACGATGGATGTTTCCTTCTGCATCGAGGCGCTCGAAGAAGCCATTTCGAAGAATGAAAAACCGGAGATATTCAACACCGATCAAGGCAGCCAGTTCACCAGCGACGCCTTCACCGGGCGGCTAAAGGAAAATGGAATAGCCATCAGCATGGACGGCAAGAGACGCTGGCGCGACAACGTCTTCGTCGAGCGTATCTGGAAATCGATCAAGTATGAAGAGGTGTATCTGCATGCCTACGACTCGGTCCACGAGGCCAGAGAATCCATCGCTCGCTACCTCGAGTTTTACAATTCCATCCGACCCCACTCCAACTTGAAAGCGCTAACGCCCAATCAGGTATACTTCAACCGCCTGCCAGAACCAATGGCAGCCTAAAAGCAAAACAAGAACATCCACTAAGGAAAAGGCAAAAACTGTCCGAACAACCGGGGTCACCTCTGTCCGCGTCTACGTAATAGGGCAGTTTTCAATCGAGTGCACGCACCGCTAAGTCAGCGGCCGTGCGCGTGGATCCGGGCTCCGATCCAATGATATAATGTTCACGGTTCGACTTGTTCCATACCGGAATGATCTCAACGCCGTGCTCGATAGCGGCAACACAAGCCTGCAGTTGCGCCTTCGCTTGGTGCGGAAAATCTGTCCCCGGTTCCAATAGAGTATTTTCCCAGTTTTGCATCTTCCTTCATCATTAATCTTCTCCTTTTCTGAGCCGGCTTTGGTGCGCCCATAGGCCCAATCCCGGATTCTCAACAAAAAATATATTCTCATTGGCCACCTTGTTATGCCCGTGGTGTAGCTTGCTGGGATCGTAGCGTCCTTGCATCTCGCGCAAATCCCCAAATTCGAATCCGACACCTTCCACTTCTTCTCGAGTAAGGTGACCAGGGCACCAGATAATTCGAAATCGGCCTTCGGATGAACCGTGAATCAGGTGGGCTGCGGCGCTCAAATCATTAGCTAATTCTGGATCAGACGCTACGGCTTGGAGCGTTGCAGGCGTACCCCGATATCCATACTTGCGAATCAGTCGGTCAATCGTTTTGTCTTCGCCGAACTCCTTTACACCTGGGGCAAGAACGATGAGTTCTGCATCATCAGCCAGCGCCATACGGGTGCGATATACAGCCTTGTTCCCGAGCCATGTGCTGTGAAATTCTTCCGGATCTAGATACACCACAGCCTTCCGAATTGGTTCGGTAACCATCTCGAAATTTACTTTGAGGCTAAGATCGGCAGCTTTGTAGAAGCATTCAGCATCATCTCCAATGAACAGCCCTCGCACGGTCAGTGTCCCAGTCGCGTTGCGGCCAACAACTGTCAGCACGTACACGATCGGCAGATGTTGGAGGAAGTGTTCAGAAGCGTAATTGAGAACATTGCGTACGGGGTTGACGGCGCGTCCGAGGATACGTTCCATTCCATAAACTGCGCCCAGGTAGTGGCTGCGGTTGATTCCTTCCCGGCCGCCCGTACCAACAAGAATGTTCTTGTTGTAATTGGCCATGCCGATCACTTCGTGTGGCACTACTTGACCGATTGAGAGAATGAGATCGAAGTTGCCTTGCGAGACCAGACGATTCACCTGAGCGGGCCATGCGTAGTTAAGCCTGCCCTCGGATTGTTCGTTGATAAACTCCGCCGGAACTTCCCCAAGAGTGTCGATATCTGTGCGCCAATTGTGAATGCGAAAGAGTTCCAAAGGCATATCGCCGTACATATGCTCGATCTGTTTCTGGTTCATGGCGGCATGGGTCCCAAGCGCCGGAAGCACCGCTTTCAGCTTGTCTTTGTAAAAGCCCCAGGCATAGCGCGTTAGTTCACCAGCGCGTGAATGTGCACGGGTCTGGTCTGGCGGTACGGCGAGCACACGCTTGCGCGGACCGAGTTTCGTCAGCGTTTCTGTGAGGAGACCCTCAAGGGTGATCGGGCTGAGATCAGTCTCCGGGCTTCCGATAGCACAATAAAGACTCATATGGAAAGATCCGCCTTCTTTAGTCCAGGTGCGAGCAGTTGCAGAATCGCAAGAGCCACGAGGTAAGCGCTTCCGGCGATCAAGAAGAGGCTAGCGTAGCTGTGCGTAAGCTGCAAGATATGTCCTGCATAGGTAGCGATAAAAGCTCCACCCGCCGAGCCCGCCATGCCTCCTATGCCGGTCATAGAGCCGACAGCGGTGTGTGGAAACATGTCAGAAGTCGTCGTGAACAGATTGGCTGACCAACCCTGGTGGCCGGCAGCCGCCAAGCTCAACACACCCGCTGACATCCATACGGACTGCGGGTGGATCAGTGTGAATATGGGCAACACCATGCATGCGCACAAAAACATCGCGCCCAGGCGTGCATACGACTGAGAATCTCCGAACCTGCGAAAGGCTTCCGGAAGCCAACCGCAGCGGATACTGCCCACCGCTGAGGCGTTATACACCACAATAAGCGGCAGACCAAAATGCGAAAGATCGAGGTGAAACTTGGCACTGAAGAACGATGGGAGCCAGAACAGATAGAACCACCAGATGGGATCTGTCAGGAACTTCGCCATCGCGAAGGCCCAAATCTGACGGTAAAGCAGCAGGCGCGACCATGAGACCGATGGTCCCATCTGCGCGGCAGCCTCCTGATAGATGAATCGCAGTTCGGCGCCGGTAAGTGTGGGGTGATCAGCAGGCTTGCGATAATTCCGATACCACCAAAAGATCCAAAGAGCGCTGAAGCAACCCGTAACGAGAAATGCCGAGTGCCAGCCATAATGGATCGTTATCCAGGGCACAATGAGTGGCGCCAGAATCGCACCAAGGTTTGCAGCGGAATTAAAGATGCCCGTCGCCAGCGCTCTCTCTCTCTGGGGGAACCACTCGGCTACCGTTTTGATAGCGGCCGGAAAATTGCCCGACTCCCCCAAGCCAAGCGAGAACCGAGCAATACCAAATTCCATGGCAGTGCTCGCCAGCGCATGGCCCATCGCAGAGAGGCTCCAAATCGCCATGATTACCATATAGCCGATGCGCGTGCCGATTTTATCCACAAAACGACCGGCAGCCAGTAAACCTAATGCGTAAGCTACCTGGAAGGCATCAACTATGAATCCATAACCCACCTCGGTCAGGCCGATACTGTGGTCAAGCGTGGGCTTGAGAATAGAAATCACCTGCCGATCTATGTAGTTGACAGAAGTTGCGGCAAACAACATTGCGCAAATGGTCCAGCGCACCCGCCCTATACGTGCACCAGGCGCCAGTGGTTCTTCAACGGCGAGGTCCCGCGCTGTTTCCATCGCTTCGCTTTCACGCAGGCGATGGTCGGCCACAAGCTTCGCCAAGAACGAGCAGTCGATTCGGCGTGCGACGTCGTGGCGCGCCGGAATGGAGAGGGACGCGTGCGTATCGTCGTTGAAGCCGAGAGTATTGTAGAACCCTGCCGTCTCGGTCGCCTGTTCGCGGAAGCGCATCATTCCTTCAGGGCTGTCGTTAAACCACCACGGCGGTCCCAACCTCAGACAGGGATAATGCCCGGCGAGCGGCGCCAGTTCGCGACTGTACGTGGACTCATCTAATGTAAAGAGGATGATTGTAAGGCCCTTTTCGTTTCCGAACCGATTCAGCAATGGACGCAGCGCATCCACGTAATTCGTGTCGCGCGGTATGTCTGCACCCTTATCGCGCCCATATCGCTCGTATACCACTCGATTGTGATTGCGGGTGGTGACCGGATGGATTTGCATCACTAGGCCATCTTCTACGCTCATCTGTGCCATCTCGGTCAACATTTGAGCACGAAAATCGGGCAATCGCCCGCGTATAGGGGTCGGATGGAAAGAGACGATCTGGATGCAGCAATATGGCGAACGCTTCCTCTGAGTAGAATGGCTTACCCGTAGAGGTCAGACCACAGTATACATCGGTTCCGGAGTGGGCCGTTCGAGCGCTAGAATATTGCGCATCGCAGAAAGTATGAAGGTGGTAATCTCGTAATGGCCAAGAACATTGGCAAAAGTGATCTCAAAATGCCGCGATCCAAGCAGGGGAACTCCGAGTCACACCGGATGATGCAAGTGGTCAACCACGTTCAATTGCTCATCGAAAATGGCACATTGAAGCTCGGCGATCAGATTCCTCCTGAGCGCGATTTCGCGAGATCGCTGAAGATCAGCAGAGCGAGTCTCCGCGCCGGCATTGGCTATCTTGCAGCGATAGGCGTGTTAAAGATCAAGCACGGCGTTGGCACCTTCGTAGCCGATGGTCCTCCGGAATTCGGCCAAGCCTCGTTGAGTATTATGGGCGCTCTGCATGGTTTCCAGTCATGGCAGATTTTTGAAGCGCGACTTATGCTTGAAAGTGAGCTCGCGGGGTTGGCCGCCGAGCGGGGCAAGGAGCAGCATCACACCGCGCTTGCGGAAGAGGTTGCCGAGATGTTTTCCACGGTCGACCGGCCAAGTGAATATCTTATCCACGACGTCTTTTTCCATCGCATTCTCGCGCAAGCCTCGGGGAATCCCATTCTTGCAGCCATCATGGAGACCGTTACATCTTCTATTTATGACAAGCGCAGGAAAACGGTGGAGCGCGCCATTGACCTGCACGAATCCGCAGATATGCATCTCCAGATTTACCGCGCAGTTCGCGCCCGCAACTCGGTTGAAGCGCGCAAACTAATGGCGCATCACCTGCAAATGGCGCAGGCCGCCCAGGGAATAGAGCGGCCTGTCAGCAAACGATCCGGAGTTACCACAGAGCCTGTTTCAACGTCCTCCGCGAGACTGGCGAAAGCTTAAACCACAGCCGGCGAAGTACGCGGAAATGAGTTAATGCCGGCGTCGTCCATTCAAGAAAATACCCTTAGAATTGCCATACAAATCTACGTAATTGTTAGGCGCCAGCGCGAGTCTAAGCACACGATTTCTGCTTCCCCCCAGCCTATTTGTGCCGGAACGCAATATAGAAAGGCCATGTTTGTCGGGAGGGAGACGAAACGCTCATGGATCGGCTGCTCGCAGGTTGTTTTTCTTAAGTTCAACCCCTGGCGATGTGGTTAGCTGCACGCCGATCGGTTCTTTGTTGCGAGCTGGGGTTGCGGGTGGGGTTGAATCCTTACGCGGCCCAGCATTCTTCGGCCAACGAGGTCTGATCAGTAGCGACGAGGCGTTTTATGCGCTGCGCCATATCGTTCATTCTGAATGCCTTGTTACCACAATAATGCCTCATGAAATTTCCCGCTTGACAGTTCTTTGGTGCGCGCAGGAAACTACTTGCGCTTGGATATGGTCTGACCACTAGCAGCTGATCAAGGGCGCAGGACTGGCGAGCAGACTTTGAAAACGCAACGAAACAATTCTTTGGAGGCTTAAATGAAAGGCTCAAATAGTGAAAGGCAGCCAGTGCGGATTCGTGTAATCCTGCATCGATTTACCGGCTGCCGCCAGATGGAGGCAGAGATGCTTCGGCTAAATGCCCGCGCCTGCATCCGCAAAGTGGTTGTGAGCTTGTTCCCTCTGTTGGTGTCGGGTGCGCTTTTGCACCCCGGAGCCCTTGCGTAGGAATTTCGGGGAACCATCAGCGGCACCTTTACCGACCCGAACGGTGCTGTTGTTCCGGGAACGAGCGTAACGGTGTTGGAAACTCAGACCGGAACGGGAGATGAACTTCCTATTTATCGCGATATCACTCTTGAAAATGTTCCCGTCCTCACGCCAGGTAATTACACGTCCCTCGGACTGGACGGTCAGCACAAACTTGGGGTGAATCTCGATAATATTTTTCCTGCGACCAGCAGCACTCCACGATGCTTGGCAAGGATGTCGACATAACCATACGGCGCAGGCGCGGCAATTTGGAACCGTTCGCCGAAAATGTCACAGTACGACAAACACCTGGTTCGGTAATCGGCGAACCGTTAGCGTGTGAGTCACGCTTTGTGCCATTTCCGTCGCTTGAGACGGCTCCGGAAATGGCGGGAACAGTTCCGCCTGAGGACACAACCTTGTATGTGGCGGCCGATGGCACCGGCGAATTCGGCTCGATCCAGCAGGCTGGCGCGAATGGCATCCAGGAGAAACACAATCTCTTGAAACCGCATTCTATGCCGAATACAATTCCACCGGTCAAGGCGCGAGGCATGATCAGCGCGATCCACATGCGCATTTTCTAAGTTGGGAACAATCCCGGCAGTATGAGCCTTCGATTTTTCTGCGGGGTAGCGACAATTGGGATCCAACAAAAGCCGTCAAGCATTGATGGAGTAACATCCTTCAGAAATTCGAATCAGCATTAATGTCAAGAGCTTTGATGCCCCATCTCAGGGCAAACGCATTTGAAAATCGATTGAACCAGGGAAGGGACTTTGCAGGTGTGCGCGCAGGCTCGAAGTTGCTTGTTATGACAACTTCGAGGTTTTCGCAAGAGAGTTTGGCACAGTTTGTGGA
>Ga0302140_10000395_pt1 | contig 53918 bp, 38 predicted proteins | sample I_Bog_E1_1_FD_202095 | JGI IMG/M metagenome (GOLD analysis project Ga0302140, IMG submission 202095) | Peat permafrost microbial communities from Stordalen Mire near Abisko, Sweden - I_Bog_E1_1 | ecosystem: Environmental > Terrestrial > Soil > Wetlands > Peat | place: Sweden: Abisko, Stordalen...
GCCAGGTTTACGCACAGCCCTTGGTCGTGCAGCCGACCGTCCTCGCCGTCACCGAGAACGACTACGCCTACGGCCTCAACTCCACGACGGGCGCGATCCAATGGCAGGACAATTTCGGTCCAGCGGCAGATCCCTTGAGCGCGATCGGTTGTGGCGACGTGGGATCGCAGTTGGGCATCACCAGTACACCCGTGATTGACCCGTTGACAAACGTGGCCTATTTCGTCGCGGCGAACGCCAACGCCCAGTCCGGTGCCACCGAGTGGTTCATGCATGCGGTGAACGTCTTAACGGGCACCACGGCGCCGGGTTGGACCACCACCGGTGTACCCATCGAGGGCCATTCGGACGGCGATCCCAACACCGTCTTTAATGGGAACTACGAGACAAATCGACCGGGCCTCGTGCTCGTCAACGGTGTGGTGTACGCCACTTTCGGATCTCAGTGTGATTTCGGTAACTGGGAAGGTTGGATTGTTGGTGTATCTGAAGATACGACACAATCCCCGCCGCAAATCACCACAATGTGGTCAACCGAAGAGGACGTCTCCGTTACGGGCGTCGAGCAACCGGGTGCTGGCATCTGGCAGTCGGGATCGGCACCGGTTGTTGATAGCAACGGCGACATCTTCGTGGCGACGGGCAATGGGGACATCCCCTCCGGTCCAGAACTAGGCACCCCTACGTCGAACACTACATATGGCGAAGCGGTGATCGAACTCCATACTCCAGCTAATGATCCAACGGGCCAACTCCAAGTCGTGGATTGGTTTATTCCTTACAATGCGGCCCAACTCAACGTTCAAGACGGCGACCTCGGCTCGGGCGGTCCCGTGGCCTTGCCAGCGAGCATGGGATCCAATCAGGAACGGAACGTGATGCTGGAGGTGGGTAAACAGGGCCTTTTGTATGTGCTTGACGCGAGCAATTTGGGTGGTTATCAACAGGGTATCAATGGCACAGATGATGTGCCAGCCGAGGTGAATCTCAGTGGTGGTGTCTGGTCGAGGCCGGCCGTCTGGCCTGGCAATGGCGGATACATCTACGTTCCAACCGCGGGGACCGCGGGCTTCGCTACCAACGGAGGTTCACTGGATGTCCTGCAACGAAGTGTCAACGGCTCGGGCAACGTCACGTTCCAATTGGTGGGCCAGACCGTCAACTCTGGCGACACCTTCGGCTACGGCTCGGGCCAACCTCTCGTTACCTCGAATGGCACGACGTCGGGATCGGCCGTAGTGTGGATCATTCACGCCAACAACTCGAGCGGTGCCGACTCCCAACTTGAAGCTTTCAACGCCGTGCCCGTGAACCCCGGATCGAGTGGCACGATGGAAGAGATTTGGCAGTCGGGTACATTTACGTCGACAGTGTTCTCGGAACCGGGAGTTGACAACGGGATCGTGTACGTGGGGACCAAAGACGGCACCTTGCTGGGTTTCGGTGCCCTGCCTTCGACCACGCCCGCACTGTCAGGTTCGAACGTGAACTTTGCTTCGACGATCGTCTCCCAGTCAACGGGCGGAACGGCTACCTTCACGGCCACCGCGCCGACGACGGTGACATCTTTGGAGGTAGCGGGGTCGGCCTTCACTATAGGAAGTTCCACCCCCTCTCTTCCGGCCTCACTTTCCACCGGTCAGTCCATTACGGTGCCTGTCACTTTCACGCCTACCGCTTTCGGGGACAACTCCGGTCAGGTGACGGCTAACTACTCCGGGGCCACGTCCACGATTTCATTAGATGGCCAAGGAGTGACGTCATCGGCAACTATCAGTATGTCGCCGAGTGAGGTGAACTTTGGCCTGCAGCCCATCGCCGGTAGCACCGTCACCATCCCGGTGACCTTCACGAATATGTCGGCGAACCCTATTACTTGGACTGGCATCAAACTGCCGATACTTCCGTTCACTGCGACGAACTTACCGTCTACTCCGCTCACATTGGAACCCAACGGTCAGGCGAATGACTCATGGACCATCGACGTGAGCTTCGCTCCCCCCAGCTCATCTGGGGACTTTGTGCACGTGTTTAACAGTGTGTTCACGCTGAACGTTTCGGGCTCCGGAGCTTTCGGATTGGCGATCCAAGGCACGGCCGCGCCGCCCGCACAGATCACCACGATTCCTAACTCGGTGGCCTTCGGAAACGTGGACGTGGGTTCCAGTGCCACGATGACCTTTGAGTTGGGCGACCAGGGTGGTTTTCCGCTCACCATTATCTCATCGACACCACCGGCAACGGGAGGCTTTGGGGCGCTGAGCAATCCCTTGAATGACGTCATCGCCGCGGACACGTCGATAGTCGAGACCGTGCGGTTCGCCCCGACGACGACCGGTCCCGCGTCGTCCACGTGGCTCTTGGAAGGCAACGACGGCAACGGCGTGCAGACGGTCACCATTACGGGCACTGGTGTCATCGCGTCCCCGTCACCCTCGACGCCTCCGCCGACTGTGCCACCATCAACTCCCACGCCCGTTACCTTGATCATTACGACGATGTCGGGTCGAGTTGGCACTCCCCTCACGCTCAGCACCAGTGGTGACCCAGACGGCGGATCTCTCAGTTACAGCGTGCGTAATGGCACCGCGACTGGCTGTGCAGTTTCGAGCGATGTTCTCAGAGCCACGAGCGCGGGCACCTGCGTCGTCCTGGCAACCAGATCCGCAAACGGTTCCAACGTTGCAGTTTCGTCGCAGCCGACGACAATTACTTTTCTGCGTGAAACGGTTAGGCAACCGACGTCGGTCACGATCGAGTTCGTTGGTACGAGTTCCACCTTGAGCGGTCTTGACGAGCAAACGCTCACGGGCTTTGCTCGCAAACTTAAACCGACTGACCTCGTCACCTGCGCTGGCTACGCAAGTCACAACGCGGGACTTGCGCTGCGCCGTGCGAGTGCGGTGGCGAGCTTTCTAACGAGTCACGTCAATGTGCACGTAAAATTGAAGAAGGTGACCGCCACTCTTGCCAACAAGGCGATTGTCTCAAGCGCTGGATGATGCCCGATTGTCGGGATTGTTCGAGTGCCACGGTGGTCGCCAAGAATTGGCTTCCGGATGCGGTTCGCTTGATCGTTGTTGTCGGTTCGGCGCCTTCCGAGGATCCAACTCTTAAACGGTCCTAGATGGTCTCGTCGGAAAAATACTGTTGGGATTAGGCTCTCGACACGATGTTTCGGGAATCGTGTGTGAGTTAGCCGTCCGCCGACTGCCGATCGGTGGCCAGTTGTAAACTTCGAGGGTCCTCACGTTAGAAGTTCAATAACGGCTGAAACTGCGCGAAATCTGCTGCAGACGAGTTTTCGCACCAATCGCTACGTTCTAGGAATAGTCATCAATTACAGCCGAAACCAACGCAGGATGTGTTACTTGTGGTTACGGCGAGCGGCTGTGACTGCGGTCGTGACTGGTGTGCTCGCAACAGTTGTCGCAGCACCTATATCAAGTGGAGCAGTAGGGGTCGGATCTTCGACGAGGTCGGTCTCCCTCTCATCGACCGCCACCACTACGACGACCACCACCGCTACAACCACTACAACGCTCGGACCATCGAAAGTAGGAGCTCAAGCTCCCATTGCTGCTGGTCCTTCACGAAGTGAATGTCTCGAGCCGAATTTCACGGATAGCGGCCTCGTGTCACTACAATTCGCGATCACAAAATTTGATCAAACGACGGATTCTTCCGTGACGTGCGTTTCAACGTATCTCAATAGTTCGGAGGATTGGACTGAGTGGGTACATCCGTGGGTCGTCGAATCTCAGTACGGTTACACCTCGTGGGTCGCAGAAGATCCGCTTGTTCGCCAACTGGTGCTGGCCGTGAACTTGGTTCCCCTGGGCCTGGACAACTTGAAGAACCCTTTGCATTGGGAGCGGTCTTGCGCTGGCGGGAAGTTCGACTCCTACGCAACTCAACTCGGCAAGAACTTGGTCGCCGCTGGACTTGGGAACTCAGTAATTCGCCTGGGCGCTGAAATGAACGGCATATGGGAGGGTGACTTCATTGGTACTACAAAGCACGAACAGAATCTCTGGGCTGAGTGCTTTGCCAACGAAGTTACCGGTCTTCGTCAAGCGCCCAGAGAAGCATTTCTTATTGATTGGAACCCGAACGCGTGCAAAGGAAACTATCCCTACGCAAACTTTTACCCAGGAAATGCATACGTGAATATCGTCGGACTGGACCTATACGACGTGGACTGCGAATACCCAAAAACCGCGGTTACGTTTTCGCAACTTGCGAACGAGCCCGCCGGACTAACGAAGTTCGAAGCGTTCGCTTCCGCGAAGGGAAAGCCGATGAGTTTTCCGGAGTGGGGACTGACGCCCTTTCCCTCAGGCGATGACCCCTTATATGTCGACGGGATGGCGTCGACAATCGCGGGTGGTGATTTTGCTTTCGAGTCCTACTTTGACGCAAATCTGGAGATTAGAGCGTACTTACAGATGGGATTGAGCGCACCGCAAGCCCTTGCGGAGTTTCAAAAGTGGTTCGGCGACGGCTCCTAGAAGCAACGGCCAAGAATAACTTTGGCCCTTTCAAGGACCGAATGCTTCGACAATGTGCTGATCGAGAAGCGCCACGGCGCGACCTCTGCCGACTGTGCTCAGGAAAGCATGATCCAAACCCGGAACGATTTCCACATCGAAGTGATCAGATGAGGCGAGCCGACGTCGAAGGAAGGAACCAATGATGGGAATCCGTCGAAAGGAAGAAAGATCCTCGGGACTTACAAGAAGGAGTATCTCAGTGTGATTTCGCACGAGCGCCGAACGCACTTTTGGAGGGCAGGGCGACGAGAGCTTCAAGGTATTGAACACAAGTTTTTCGCTCACCTTCGAAGTAAGTACTACACGCGCGATGGGGCGAATGACCTTTTTGATCCGCTGGTGGTTTTCTAAAAGGCCCTCGACGCGGCGAGCCACCGATCGAATCGATTTCCCTTCAGTCTGATCCAGTCGATCCACGTTCAGAAATACTCCCGAACCAACTTGGGGGTTGATCGCGCAAACCCCGCGGGTCTTGAGTTCAAGGGCAACCTCAAATGCCAAAATTGCTCCGGAACAGTATCCAATAAGTACTGCCTCCGAAGAATGTTCAGGTAGAAGTTCCCTCACCGCATCGCTCACGTCCTGGGATCGCGTCTTGTCGAAGATGGGACGATCAGGTTGACCAGGTAGCCAAGGACTTTCGCCGAGTTCGCTCAGATCGAATCGCACGCACCGAAGGCCCATGCTGGCCCATCGACGCGATAGCTCTACCCAAAGTCGGGCTGGTCCGACGTGATCCTCATTCACGCCATTGATCATTGCGATCAGGGGCCCATGGGTATCGCCCACAGGTTCGGCAACGATTCCGAACATTTGGTGTGGTCCTAACTCGGTAATGGTTTCACGAATCGCAAAACTATTAGAACCTTTCTTCACGACAACGTCGCGAGGGAGACTAGGCATTGAGAACGGCGTCGGGACGACGGGCGCGGCAGTGATCCACGTTCTAATTTGTTCGATGGTCGTCGCGGGCTGGACTGTCGAATGAAGAAGGGTTTCCAACATTGGACCTTGTTCCGAAGTGGATGCCCACTCGACGTGCTGTGAATCCCACCGTGTCTGAAACTCGCTAGAGACAGATCGGTCACTGCGACTCACGATCAAGACTCTCTCCGCCAGCGGTCGTGAAGGGGGCTCAAGCAAACTGAATTTTTTAAGGCGACTCGCGGCCTCGTCGTTTAAGGCGTATTCCTCCATTTTGGTGGTCTCGCCGGTTCCCGTTGCGAGAGCATTTCGGCTTATCGCTCCGAGCGCGCGCATTTCTCGAAGATAAGAGCGTCCGGATTCACATGGATCCCACATGACAAAAGACGAGAGCCTCAAGTCGTGCTGAGAGGCCGCAGCACCAATCATTGTCGCGCCCAATCGCATACCAACGGCCGAGACCGACGCGAGTCCGAGTGACCGTAGAAGCTCCGAACCTTGAGTTATTCCTTCTATCCACGCGTGATCGAACTCATCCTCGTCAAGGGAGCCGCTCGAATCTCCGGTACCAAAGTGGTCAAAACGAAGGGATACGTAACCGTCTGCAGCCAGATAAAGCGCGAGGCTGCGTAGCGCGCGTCTCGCTTGTCGCGATTCTTGGCCGATGGGCGAAGAGATCAGAACCCCGCCAGACGCCACTCCTCCGATGGGGGCCGCGATTCGGCCAAATAATGGACGGGCAGAATCGCCAAACCAGAAGCTCTCCTCTTGAACGCTCCTGTCTTGGTCCAACGCTGTCAACGGAACCCCAAGTACGAAGGACATTCCCTTGCGAAGGTTTGCAGCGAATGCGTGCTACAGAACACGGCTGGATTGGCCCTGGGCCTATCCCCTTTCATTTGGAACAGATTGGCGATCAACGGGCGCCAACCGAGTCACGTCGTGCCGCCCCTTCGCGAATCAAAGGGATCAGGCGATCGCCAAAAATTACTGCATCGGCGAGTGGATCAAATCCTTTGAGCAGCAAAGTGGTAATGCCAAGATCGTAGTAACGCAGCAGCGCTTCGGCGACCTGCTCGGGCGTTCCAACAAGCGCCGTTGAGTTTCCCGCTGCGCCAGTGAGGTTCGCCACCTTCATCCATAGTCGCTCGTCGTACACGTCATGGTCGGCGGACATTTCAATGAGTCGCCTTCGACCAACTGACGTGGTGACAGTGGTGTTGCGTTCGACCGAATAGGTCGCGTTGCGTTGGCCACCCAGGCCCTTATAAGTGTCTTCTCGACCCCTCATTCGTTCTTTCGCCAGCTCAATTCGAGCCGCGGTCTCAGCGGCAATCCACTCCGCTCTGTCCCACGCTTCTTCCTCGGAGTCAGCGATAATCGGCCTGAGCGAGATGCTGTAGCGCACCGAGCGACTCGCCTTCGAGGCGGCGGCATTAATCACGTTCATGCGGGCCGCTACCTGATCTCGAGGTTCCCCCCAAAAGGCGTACACGTCAGCCTCGGAGGCTCCTACGTCAATTGCCGGTGCTGACGCGCCGGCGAAAAAGAAGGGGATACCGCTGGGGGTTACTGGTTTTACCGAGCTAAACGCGCCCTCGTAGTGGTAGAACTCTCCATCAAAGTCGAAGGGCTTGTCTTCATTCCAGACGCGTCGGGCAATTGCCATCATTTCGCGCGTTCGTCTGTAGCGGGTGTCGTGGGGGACAAAGTCGCCTTCTCGACGTTGGTCTGCCTCATCTCCGCCCGTTATGAAATGTATTGCGATTCTCCCGCCCCCCGTGAGGTGATCGAGAGTGGCTGCCATTCGTGCGAGCACAACGGGCTGAATAAAGCCTGGTCGCTGGGCCACCAGGACCTTTAGAGTCTTCGTAGAATTCAACACTGCACTTGCCACGGCCCAACCTTCGGGCGCCACAGCCCCGTATCCCACCAGAACGCGATCAAACCCGGACCGTTCGTGCGCGAGGGAGATCGAGGCCAAATAGTCGGCGTCAATCACCGGACCGTCCATCCAGTCAACGACAGGGCCGTCGACCAAAGGCCCCTTAATTTCGGAGGCGTCCCTCGTCCCTACCATTCCGATGATCTCGACTGGCATTGTCTTGTACCCCAATCTCTGCCGCTAAAAACGGGCTCTTCATGCCCCGCGACCAGCTAACCGTCCAAAATCGAATGCCCAGTTCAACGCTAACATCCGGTTCATGCCTCGTGACACGCTCGAAACGGCTCGCGAAACACGGCCCCTTGTCGCGATAGGTTACGGCCCGCGTTGTGTTCCGGTGATGCAATTGACGGAGGCGGCGGCCGATGTCTGCGAGTTGCTGTGGATGATTGACGGAACACTGCCCGAAATGCGGGAGATGACCGAACTTTTACACCGTTTTGGGGCTGTCGTGGACATCAGTGGGTTACGCGTCGATCAGATTATTGAGGAGTTATCACCGCCGTACAAGCCCGACGGAATTGTGACGTACCTGGACGCCAATATGGTGACATTTGCCCAAGTGGCCGAAAAACTGGGCCTCCCGTTCCACTCTTTACCCACAGCCGTCGCTTTGACCGACAAAGCCGAACAACGTAAGGTCTTAAAAAATGCAGGCCTGTCGACGCCGTCTTGGTCTGTTATTGGACCTGATCCGGTGGAGGAAATTGACGGCGTTGGGTCGGAAGTCGGTTGGCCAGCAGTTCTGAAGCCTCGATCAGCGCAAGGCAGTCGTTTCACCTTTTTTGTCAAGGACCAGTCGGCGCTAGTCGAGTATCTCCGACAGTTGGGCCCGGAACGACCGGACATGATTCTCGAGGGATATCTCGTAGACGACCCGGCGCGTCAGGGCGAGCCTTACGCCGACTACGTCTCAGTCGAGAGCGTTGTCTCCAGGGGAATTGTCAGTCACCTCGCGGTTACCGGTCGATTCCCCCTCGCGGAGAACTTTCGTGAAACGGGCTTCTTCATTCCAGCGGCTCTCGATCCCATAGACGAGGCTGAAGTCCTAGGTCTCGCCTCGTCAGCAATTGAGGCTCTGGGTGTTACGACGGGTTGCCTCCACTCGGAGATCAAGTTCACGCCAAGCGGCCCTCGAATCATCGAGGTCAACGGCCGTGTCGGTGGTGGCGTCCCAGAGATGCTCACTCGTGCCGCAGGCGTGGCTCTGGTGGAGCTAACACTTCGGTTGGCTCTGGGAGAGTCAATACGGATTGAAGGTCCGATCGAAACTGAGCGCATCGGTTACAGATTCTTCTTACAGCCACCTTCCGTCTCTGCGACGGTGGCTGCAATTAACGGCATTGACGCTATTAGCGAGTATCCGGGGGTGGACGCCATTACTGTTCATCAAGGTCCTGGAGCGGTGCTCGATTGGAAGGACGGATCCCGTAATCACATTGTTGCGGTCGTTGGGTCGGCGAAAAACTACAGCGAACTGTTGGATGTCAATAGATTGCTTCATCATGAGGTGATGGTTACCTACGCCAACGTGAGTCCCGACGAGTGACGCTTCGCCTAGCCGACGCCACAGCGCCAACCGACTCTTCAGCTCAGCAGCTCGATGGTTCACATTTTTTGACATGCGCCCTGGTCAACAACATGCCCGATGGTGCGTTTGACGCGACCGAGCGCCAATATCTCGATCTACTCGATAGTGCTTCGGGCCCACTCGAAGTTGTGGTGCGCCGATACACGATGGCCGGGGTGCCCCGTGGCCCACAAACCGCACAGCGCATTTCCAGGGAGTACTCCTCGCTGACGGACATATATCTAGATCCACCAGACTGTCTCATCATTACCGGATCGAACCCGATCGAGATTCACCTCGAAGACGAGCCCTACTGGGACGATCTCGAGGAGCTGCTTGTTTGGGCCCGAAACCATGTTGGGTCGATGCTGCTGTCGTGTCTCTCGGCGCATGCGGCACTGACGGTCTATGACAGTATCAAGCGAGTCCGCCTTCCTTCGAAGTGCACCGGCGTCTTTCAGCAGACAGTTGAGGTCGGACATTCACTTTCGGCGGGTTTCGACACAGAGATTCTGCTCCCGCACTCTCGATGGAATTCGGTGCCTCAGGAATATCTCGCGCAGGCCGGGTACGACATTGTCATTCACTCCGACACGACGGGCTGGAGCGTGGCGTCGCGTCAAGAAGGCACGTGCCAACTGGTTCTCGTTCAAGGTCATCCCGAATACGATCCTTCAAGTTTGCTTCGTGAATATCGTCGCGACGCGGAAAGGTACGTTAATCACGAACGAGATGATTTACCGTTCCTCCCCTTTCACTGTGTGTCGTCCGAAGACTGGGAGGAGCTCGACCGTTTGCACCACGAGATCGTGCGAGGTGCGCGCGAACCTCGATTAATCGACGAGTACCCCTTCGAGGAGGTAGGAGGCCGAGCTCCATGGCCGTGGCGCACAATGGCCCAGACTTTTTATGCCAACTGGTTGACTAGCGTCGGACAAGAGAGGGAGTGACGATGCGCGACGAAACGATTGCGATACACGCTGGCTACCAGGCTGACGGTACTCGCGCAGTGGCGGTGCCCATCTACATGACGGTGGCCAACGATTTCATTGATGCAGAGCACGCCAATTCGATCATGGACTTGGCTATCCCCGGGTTTCACTACAACCGGATTAATAATCCGACGAACGATGTTCTAGAGAAGCGTATCGCTGCTCTCGAAGATGGATCGGCAGCGCTCGTCGTGGCGTCAGGAATGGCCGCAGTCAGTTACGCCATCCTCACTGTTGCCACTGCTGGTTCAAACTTTGTCGTCGCGCCGCAACTGTACGGGGCGACGTACACGTATTTTGCTCACGTTCTTTCGACCCTCGGAATCGAAGCGCGCTTTGCCCAAGACGACAAAGCCGGGTCGATACGAAGATTGATCGATGAGAGGACATGCTGCGTTTTTGTCGAGTCGATTGGCAATCCGGCAGGCAATATCGTCGATCTCGAAGCGGTTGCGGGAGTAGCGCACCGCGAAGGTGTTCCCCTCATAGTGGATAACACCGTTGCGACACCGCTGATGCTCAAGCCTCTTCGCTATGGCGCCGATGTGGTTGTCCACTCCCTTACCAAGTTCATAGGCGGACATGGCACGACTCTGGGCGGAGCCATAGTTGACGGCGGAAGTTTTCCTTGGGCCGAGCACCCCGAACGATTCCCTACCTTTAACGAACCAGAAGTTGCCTTTCACGATGTCGTATTCGCTCGCGACTTTCCCGAACGACCCTTCGTTGTTCGAGCCCGATCCATTCAGCTGCGAAATACTGGCGCCACGCTCTCGCCATTTAATGCTTTCCAACTTCTTCAAGGACTAGAGACCTTGGCTCTACGGTTGGATCGACATGAGGCGAACGCGCGCGCTATTGCGGAGTATCTAGTCAATGATCCTCGCGTCGAATGGGTGAGTTTCGCTGGATTCCCGAACAGTCCTTATTACTCCCTCGTCGAGAAGTATCTGAAAGGACGAGTGCCATCGATAATCACGTTTGGCGTCTCTGGCGGATACGACGCCGGCTTGGCGTTCTTCGACTCCGTTCAACTGTTTAAGCGACTGTTAAACCTAGGCGATGCCAAGTCTCTGGTGATCCACCCTGCCTCAACGACGCACCGTCAACTCAGTGAGACTGAATTAATGGCGGCAGGAATACGACCAGAAGCGATCCGACTCTCGATCGGCCTCGAGCATGTGGACGATCTTATTGAGGACATTGATCAAGCTCTGAGCCGTGCGACCTCACCCGAAGCCGTTATCCGATGATCGATTCCACCGTCGCTTGTGCGTCATAGACGGCACGGAGGCGACTACGCGGAGAAGGAAGATAGTGCGTAAAGTACCGAACTCCTTCGGTGAGTACTCCGAGCAGCGAGAGGCTGGATTGAAGACGGCCTTCAGCGTCGTAAGGATGGAAGTTTTCGCTGATCGCCACGCTACCGACCGTTGTGTCCCCATAGCTGAACTGCGTTAAGCGGCCTTTGGAGTAAAGACGAGTGAGCAGGAGCGAACTCGATCTCGCCAACGATGGAAGATCGAGATGGCCCCGTATCACGTGGTTCACCGTTGCCTCCATGGACTCACTGAACATCGTCGAACGGATGAGCGTCTTGCCACCATCAGTGGCCGCAACTTCTGGGTGAGGACCAAAGGGCATTTGAACCACGCCCGCGTCCAACAGACCCAACAGTTCCTGTGATCGAAGTGGAGGGGGCCCCGCTTCGATTCGGTTAATGCGACCGCGAATGTTGGATTGGAAGTCGATGAAGGAACGCATGGAAAGGCCCCCGTACTCTATGACCGCGCGCATTTGATCCCGCAGAATTCTGGTGACTTCTTGGGCCGCCTTGACTGGACTTCCACCTTCCATCAGGGCATCGTTGAGGTCCGATTCAATCATCTGGTATACGTGCGACTCGTATGTTGATCTCGACGTGAATCGAGATCCGTCGTCGGCGAATACGACGCTGGCAGGATCGAAGGGCCCGTAAATGGACTCGAGTCGATCAATCGCTCGAGGGAACGTCCCCGCCACCCAACTCGTTTGGAGTTGGTCCCTTATAAGCAAGGATGCCGAGACGCCACTGCGACGCAGCGCGGAGTGAACGTAGTAGCGAACCTGCATTTCAGCGAAAAGCAAAGGAAGCAGGTCGTTTCGAAAGTCAACCCGTCGTCGCAACGGCGAACCGGAAGGGTTTGTCATCTCCTTAAAAGCCTCTGGAGTGCACACGATCGGCTGATAATCGCCGGTGGGGTCAACACCGTGCGCTGACTTTGCGCAGTAGGGCACACCTGATCGCGAATACAAGAAAATTTCCGGCTCGCGACCACTCGGTACGTAGCGCTTTCGGTCTCCCACGTCGGCGTACTTGCCGCCGCGTCCTATGGTCAATGCTGTGATGAGGTCGTAGCCAACGAGGCCCACGCCGGCAATGGCAACCGGTTCGCCCGCCGAGATGGCATCGTCGAAATACTCCACCGGGTACGGCCGGAGATAATGTACCTCGCTTGAACTCCCGGGTCGCTCTTCGTTGAAGGTATGTCCCGACGTGAGGACGACGTGATCGACCGTCAGCTTCGAACCATCACTAAGTGATACCGACTCCCGACCGCCGAGTTCGGAAGATATGTCTGTGGCGGCCACGTAATGACGCACAACCTCAAGATTTGAGGGAGCGTCGGAAATGAGTGCCTCGTAGAACCAGGCGAGGTATTCGCCCATCAGGCGACGCGGCAAGTAGTCGGTGGCCAAAATCGTTTCGCCGACGGTGCCGATCTTGTATTCGTAGCCCACTCGCCGGTAACCCTGTTGAAGTGCCCAATCGTACAGGCCAAGGGCATATCGAGGATCCTCGCTACCGTCGGGAGCGGCGTAAAGCGAAAGTTGACCGCACGGATTGTTCAAGAGCAAATAGTCGGGCTGCGCGGCGGAATAAACCCCGCCGCCTAGTTGGCCCGGCTCTATGACGTGCACTCGAACGGGCGTCCCAAGGTGTCGCGCTCGACTTACGGTGCGCTCAAGAACACAAAGCCCCCAGGAGCCCAGACCGACGATGGCGAATTCGTTCATTGTCGCTTGCTGGACCCAGGCATGAAGACCCTCACACGAGAAGGCGCGGCGCACGCCCGGGCCACTCGATACCGAAACTCCATGGATCGGGTGGTCCCTTCTTTACTCACGCAGTAGAAACTAGGTTATGGCTTCGTTACACGGTCGGATCAGGGTGAAGGTTTCTCTTGGGCGAGAGGTACGATGACAACACTCGGACGCCCCCATTGACCGAAAAAAGTGCCCGCGAAACCTGTCCGAAAGGAGAAACGCTCATGGTAGTGAACGAGATGACTGATTTGGGCGTTCTCCACGTGCGGCGTCTTGGCTATGGGACGATGCAGCTCACGGGCGCTGGCGTGTGGGGTCCGCCGAACGACCATGATGGAGCCATCGCGGTGCTTCGCAGAAGTATCGAGCTTGGCGTCAACCTCATAGACACCGCCGATTCCTACGGCCCGGATATTGCCGAAGAACTCGTACGTGAAGCTCTTCACCCGTATCCGGCGGATTTGACGATTGCTACGAAAGCCGGATTCATGCGGCCGGGTCCCAACCGGTGGGAAGAGAACGGACGGCCCGAGTACTTGCGGGCGCAGTGTGAAGGAAGTCTTCGGCGACTGGGTGTTGAGCAAATTGATCTTTTCCAGTTACACCGAATAGACCCCCGCGTCGACGCCGACGAGCAGTTCGGTCTTCTGAGGGCTTTGCGAGATGAAGGCAAGGTTCGTGAAGTGGGGCTTTCTCAGGTGAGCGTCGAACAGATCGAGGCGGCCCGCAAAATCGTTCCCTTGGTCAGCGTGCAAAATCTTTACAACCTTGCTCAGCGCGAGGGAGACGACGTCGTTGATTACTGCGAGCAACATCAGATTGGTTTCCTTCCTTGGTTTCCACTCGGCGACGGAAAACTCTCCGCTCCCGACGGCCCCCTAACTCAAGTTGCCTCTGATCTGGGTGCGACGCTGTCGCAGGTTTCCCTGGCGTGGCTCCTTCAACGATCACCCATCATGTTGCCCATTCCCGGCACATCCTCTCTTGAACACCTTGAAGAGAACTGTCGAGCGTCAAGCGTGATACTTCCCGATTCTGTGTATCAAGAATTGACTGAGTCACGTAAAGCCATTCGACGCTGGGCAACGAAGAGCTAAGTGAAATGCGGCTTCCGTGAGTTCTGATCTCGTCATCAGAAATGGCCTGATCGTTGACGGATCTGGTGACGTGGCCTGGCGCGCCGACGTGGCGATCAAAGATGAACGCATCGTTGCGGTTGGGGATGAAGTGGGTCGCGGTCGACGTGAGATCAACGCCGAAGGAAAGATCGTGACTCCAGGATTCATCGACCCACACACGCACTATGACGGTCAAGCAACGTGGGATCCGTGGCTCGCGCCTTCGTCGCATCACGGGGTTACGACGGTGGCCATGGGCAACTGCGGCGTGGGCTTTGCGCCCGTCGCCCCTGGATTTCACGACGGACTCATCGAGATGATGGAGGGCGTTGAGGATATTCCCGGAACGGCTCTACACGAAGGCCTCCGCTGGGACTGGGAGTCATTCCCCGAATACTTTGATGCGCTCCAGCGACAAGAGCGGACGATTGACGTAGCTACACATGTTCCGCATGCGGCGCTTCGCGCCTACGTAATGGGTGAGCGGGGAGGCGATCCTCTCGAAACTCCCTCCGATGATGAACTCAGCGAGATGGCCCGCCTTCTGGGCGAAGGGCTTGACGCCGGTGCACTGGGCATCTCCACTTCTCGGACGGAACGGCACCGGACTAGTCGGGGTGAGAGTCTAGGAACGCTTCTCGCACGAGAGCCGGAGTTGCAGGCTTTGTCGTCGGTGCTGAAACAAAGGGGACGAGGCGTCTTCCAACTCGTCTCCGACTGCTATCGCACTCCCGACGACGAGTTCGCCGCCTCGGAGTTCGCTCTAATGACTGACATCGCTCGGACAAGTCAACGTCCCTTAAGTTTCACCGTTCAGCAGGATTTTGAGGCGCCCGAGCGCTGGCGTGATCTCATGACCTTGGCCTCGTTACTCCAGCGTGAAGGACTTGACGTCAAAGCGCAGGTCGCGCCGAGACCCATCGGTGTTCTCCTTGGTTTGCAGGCATCGACAAATGTCTTCACTCCGGTTCGCTCGTACGCGCGTCTCGCGGCGTTGCCACTTGAGGAGCGCATCGTTGCGCTTCAGAACGAAGACGTGCGTCAAAGAATTCTCGAGAGCCACGCTGCTCTTACGTCCGGAAAAGATGCATTCCCGGGCCACGCGTTTTACGGCCGCTTCGATGAAATGTTTGTGCTCGACGATCCAGTGAACTATGACCTTGACCCAGGTAAATCACTCGGAGCTACTGCGCGACGGCTGGGCGTCGACCCCCGCGAGTTCGCCTACGACGTGCAACTGAACCGCGAGGGCCGCCAACTTATTTACACGCCTCTGTTCAACTTCGTGCACGGAAATCTCGATGCGGTTCGAGAAATGATTACGTCCCCCACCGCAATGTTTGGTCTCTCTGACGGTGGCGCTCACTGCGGCTCGATTTGCGACGCCAGCATGACAACGAGTTTTATGACCCTTTGGTCTCGGGACCGCGGGGATGCGACCAGTATCCCCCTTGAGACCGTCGTGCATCATTTGACTCGCCGTCCCGCGGCGCACTTCGGTTGGCTTGATCGAGGCCTCCTCGCCCCGGGTTACCTCGCCGACATCAACGTCATCGACTTAAACGAGCTCTCGTGCTCTTCACCTCGCATCGTCACCGATCTACCGGCGGGAGGGCGGCGACTTCTGCAATCGGCCAACGGCTACCATTACACGATTAAGCGCGGAGTGGCGACTTTTGAAAACGGCGAGGCAACCGGACGGCTTCCGGGCAGACTGCTCCGTGGCGGCCAGGGGTGAGTCCCTCAAGGGAATTCGCCGTCGCTAGCGTTCTCGGCGACATCGTTGATCGTGCCAAGAAAAATCCAGGCCACCTTGCCGCGAAGGATCTGGATCGTGAATTGACCTACGGCGAATTGATCGATGAGGTTGTACGAATTGGTGAAGGACTGAGAAAGAGGGGGGTCCGCGAAGGCGATCGAATAGCGATACTGATCCCCAACTCGGTGGATTTTGTGACGACTTCCCTCGCCTGTCTCTGGGTGGGAGCAGTCTTTGTCCCCTTATCTGTCACCGATCCGCCCTCTCGATTGGAGACAGTGCTTTCGGACTGTGAGCCACTCATGGTTATCGTCTCCGCCCGCGACACGGCGGTCGTCGCCCTCCTTGACGGATATTCACTGGTCCCGGTGGATCAGCTTCGCCAGGAGAGTCGTGCGTCGACGAGAGTGGCCGATAATCCCACGCGAGTCGCGTACATGATTTACACGTCGGGTACCACAGGAAAACCGAAGGGGGTTCAGATCGGCAGTGCGGCCTTTGCCACGGCGGTAACTTCGACCGCGCAGGCGCTGGGACTGAGCGCGGCGACGAGGACGCTGTGTGTATCTCCATTTCATTTCGACGGCTCCTACGCCAATCTGTTCCCGACTCTCATCTCGGGGGGCATGGTCATTATGCGTCCACGAGACTCACTCTTGTTTCCGCGAGTCTTCTTCAATACCGTCGCACAAGAAGGAGTGACTTACTCAGGGTTCACGCCAAGTTATCTGCGGCTGTTGCTCGCTAGTCGCCAGATGTCGGACCTCAATGGATCGACTCTTCAAACTTTGGCTTTCGGCGGCGAACCATTGCCCGTCGCCGATCTTCGCTCGCTCTGGTCACTCGTGCCCTCGATGCGAGTCTTCAACCGCTACGGACCAACTGAGGCGACGATCGCGGTCACGAACGTGGAGCTCACACCGGAGATGGTTGCCGGCGGCACAGTGACGATAGGGCGACCGCACCCTGGCGTTTCGTTTGTGCTCGTGGACGACGTCGGGGGCGCGGTGGAGGAGCCCGATCGAGTAGGGGAGTTGTACATCGGAGGGGCTCAACTTATGGCCGGTTACTGGGCTGACCCTGTACTCACCAGTGGAGTGATGCGAGATGACGTCGTACCGGGAGAGACTTTGTACAAGACGGGCGATCTTGTCTATCGTGACCAGTCCGACAACTACGTGTACGTGGGCCGGGCCGATCGAGTCATTAAACGGAGCGGCGTGCGTATTTCACTACTCGAATTGAGCGAGGCGATGGGAAAGCTCGACGCCGTCACTTCGTCGGCGTGCCTAGTCTTCGATCGCGAAGGAGAGTTAGGCATCGTGGCATTCGTGACGACCAACGCCGAGATTTCGGAGGCAGAGTTGCGACATGCCGCGAGGAAACTTATCCCTGACAACATGGTTCCTGATCGAATCGAACGCGTCTCTGCGATGCCCCTGAATAGTTCAAACCAATTGGATGAGAAGAAACTGCTATCAATTACGGGACTGAGGCCACTTCGCTAGTTTCGCGCTTGGTTCTCAATCTCCTTTAACTTGGAGACGCCGTCACGCCCAACGTCGTCAACGCATTCCTCAGTGCCGCAATTGATTCGAACGTGCTTTTTACAAGTAGTGCATCGGGAAACTCGAAGTCAAAGGCATCCTCTAGGGCGAGCATCACGTTCACGCTGGTGTGAGACGTAAGCCCATTGTCAAAAAGGTCGTCACTGTCTTTGAGGCTCTGGGCGGACACGGGCAATCTCCCGTGGGCGTCAATGACTTTTCGGATTTTGGCGTCGACGTCCTTCATCGTTTTATCGGATGACAGAGATTGAAGTCGGATGCTCCGCACACTCCCCACGCAGGGAGAGATCTTTGGCGAGTCACAGATCTGCGCGCATTCACCCAACGCCGTTTTCTTGCCTCGATCAATCTGTTCACAAGGACATGTTACCGGCGCACTTCATAAATCCAGAGTCCCCCAAAGGGCTATTGCGAGACTTGCTCTGTGCCTAGACCCGTTGGGAATTCCGACGCGCTTCGCGCAACTCCCGCCAAATGTTGCTTCGAGTCGACAGACGCAGGTGCCGTCTAAGCCTGGATCCACCGTCGGCATGAGGAGTTAAGGGTCTGATAATACGCGAAAAAGGTGTCCCCATCAGGTAGAATTGGAGTTACCACACAACCAGTTCACCCAAAAAGAAGGACACCTTTTCGATGCCAACTCTACACAGCCCCTCTCGCCTATCGGTGGCATTCAACGACGACCACGCCGTGGTCAATGCGGGACTCGCGTTGGTGGGCCTGCTCAGTGAAAAGCTCGGCCTTCAACAACTGGCCGAGGAGACGATCTCGATCGCCCCTTTCCCCGGCCGACGCGTGGCGACACTGGTGCACGCATTGGTCGCGGGGGCGACCTGCATCGACGATGCCGACGTGCTGCGTTCGGGTGCCACCTCGTCGGTGCTCGGGCACCGGGTGATGGCGCCCTCGACGCTCGGCACGTTCCTGCGTCACTTCACGTTTGGTCACGTCCGCCAACTGGACCGGGTCGCCGAGATGCTCATGACGCGCGCTTGGTCCCTCGGGGCCGGTCCGCGCGACCAGCCCATGACCATCGACATCGACTCGACGATTCTCGAGGTTTACGGTTCCCTGAAAGAGGGCGCCGGTTACGGCTACACCCACGTCCTTGGCTACCACCCGCTGCTCGCCACGCGCGCCGACACTGGCGAGACCCTGCACGTGCGCTTTCGCAAAGGCTCCTCGAACACCCAGCGCGGCGCCCAGCGCTTCGTGCGCGAGGTGGTGGGGCGAGTGCGAAGGGCGGGGGCTACGGGAGCGTTGACGCTGCGCTGCGACTCGGGCTTCTTCTCTCAATACGTGGTGCAGGCGTGTCGTGACCACGACGTGCGCTACTCGATCACCGTGCGTCAAACCCCAGTCATCACAAGGGCCATCGAGCAGATCACCGAGGACGCCTGGACGTCCATTGACTACACGCTGAACGGCGACGCCTGGGCGGGCGAGACCACCTATGGCGACCAGCATCGTCTCATAGTGCGTCGCACCAGGTTGAGTGACCCCCGGCCGGCGCTGTTCCCCACCTATCGCTACCACGCCTTCATCACCGACCGTGATGGTGACGCCGTCACTCTGGACGCCGAACACCGCCGGCACGCCGTCGTCGAACTCGCAATACGCGATCTCAAAGAGGGCTCGGGGCTCGAGCACTGCCCGTCGGGCGACTTCAACGCGAACGCCGCCTGGGCCGTGCTCGCTTCCATCGCCCACAACCTGGTGCGTTGGGTCGCGGCACTCGGACTCGAGATCACCGGACCGCTCGTCGCCAAGACCATCCGTCGCAAGTTCATCGCGCTGCCCGGTCGCATCACCGACTCTGGACGACGACGTCACCTTCACTTGCCAACGCAATGGCCTTGGGCCACGCAGTGGAATGAGTGCTTCAAGCGGCTCGTCAAACTACAGACCTAACAACCTCGCCTTCGAGGTCGCTTGCGGCACGCCCGGCGACTTCCAGCGCGAACAAGTTACAAACTTTGCTGAAAGTGTGACTCGGCACGTCCGCGTGTCAGGCAATCAGCGAAAGTGCTGTCGAAGATGTTCCAGTCACGGAAATTTTGATCAGTTCGACGCTTTACATCACCGCCACGGTGGATCGAGGCTAAGACCAGCGGAATGTCGAGTTCTAAATCGGAGAAGGCTCGTAACGTTCCGTCCGTTTCAAAAGTTCACGAGCATCGCGCCGGTAGGCGTAGTAGTCCGTTTGAACGGAAGGGAGGTCGTACAACCAATCGAGCGGCTCTCTCAGATCATCGACATAGCCGAGACCCACCGCACCGCGCTGATACCCCATGAGTCGCAGGAGTCCTTCGGGAAGCGTGCGAGCAATGTCGGGAGGACATGCGAGATACTGGTTCTCTTCTTGGCGGAGCCAGCCCAGCGAGTAGCCGATGTTTATGCCAATTCGGTGGACGCCCGACATGTTGGGCCCACCTCCATGGTAGAGAGATCCGAGGTAGAGCAACACCGAGCCCTTGCTCATGACGGCACCGGTCGTCAGTGCTGCGTCAATCTCCGAGAGGTCGTCTTCCCAGAGTTGACTTCCTGGAATCACGCGGGTTGCCCCCATTTCTTCGGTGAAGTCCGTTGCCGCCCACATGGTGGCGATTTCCGCCTCGAAGCCCCTGGGGAACTGAAAGTGATCAAATGACCAGTGATCACGATGGATCATTTGCCCGGGTTCGCCGGGGCCGATATCAATGAGCTGAGTGAGATCGATCTGAAACGTGCTCGCATGGTCACCGAGAGATAGGTCGAGTGTGCTCAAAATGGTGGGGTGCGTGACCAGATCGCGCACGCTCGGAGAACGGGCAATCAGTGCACCGGTTCGGCGAGTGGCGCGGCCTAAAAACTCGGTGTCCCCACCCCTGGTGGCTTCGCGGTGAGACGCTAGTTCGGCCAGGATCTGATCCATGAAGGCGGAAGAGGTGAGGTCCGCGATGACGACACAGCCGTCGTCGCGAAGGACCTTCGCAATCTCATCCGACGGTGTATCCGAGGCCACTGTTGTCACGAGAGCTGGCACGCCGCCAACTATAACGAGCGAAAAACCCAATATTTGCACAACAATTGCACGAAATTCGCACTCGCAGTGGCCCCACTGGGGCCGGTAAGGAAATGCCTTCGTTTGAATTTTTCTCGTGCTTCGACCATCCCCGCCTGGCTCGAGCGCCCCCGCATGGCTGAGAGCCTCGGGTACTCAAGCCTCAAGGCGTCACAGATCACTTCGATTCCAGTTGGGAACACTCGTACCGAGCGAATCGACGGAGGCCTTTGAGCCGATCGCGGCCTGAAGGTGCAGGAGCCAGCGGTTACCTATCCTTGGGTTCGCTTCCTTTTTATGCCGCTTGCCCGTCCGCGACGCAGTTCAAGGGTAAAATACTCCGTCATCAAGATTATGGAGATGGGCAGTTCGAGGCTGCAGTATTTCTCCGTACACAACTTCGGCAATATTGTCCTTAATCAGGCGGCGGTTAGTGAAGAAGAGAAAATCTGCTGCACTGAGAGTCGTCTTGTTCATCATCGCTGTCGCCGTCTGTGCCGTCTGCGCCGTCGTGTTGGTGCTTGTGCCCAGTTCCAATCCCCGGACAACAAATCCGACGGCTTCGTCCCTTTCCGCTAGAACGAGCAGTCTGATTACGGCGGGCCCCTCACGAAGCGAATGCCTCGAGCCGAATTTCACTGATACAGGGCTCGCGGCACTCCAGGGCGCACTGACAAAGTTTGATGACGTCACTGACAGCAGAGTCACTTGTGTTTCGTTGTACTTGGACAGCTCTCTGACCTGGGCCGAGTGGGTACATCCGTGGGTCACAAATCCGGCCTTGGGCTATTCCGCGTGGGTCGCCGAACAACCACAACACCGTCAGCTTGTAATGCAGGTGAACTTGATCCCCAACAACCTTGAAGATTTGAACGACCCCTTGAACTGGGAGCAGGCGTGCGCAAACGGCAAATATGACACGTACGCGACCGAACTCGGAACAACTCTCGTCAATGCAGGACTCCAGAATTCCGTGCTTCGATTGGGCGCAGAAATGAACGGGATTTGGGAGTCAGATTTCATTGGAACGTCCATTGTCGAGCAACATTTGTGGGCGGTGTGTTTCGCCAACGAAGTTACTGCACTCCGTCGCTCATCCGGGGAGCGATTCCTCTTTGATTGGAACCCGAACGCCTGCAAAGGAGACATTCCATACCAGAACTACTACCCGGGCAATGCGTACGTGGACATTGTGGGACTCGACCTCTATGACGTGGGGTGCTTAACTCCGACGACGCCCCTGACGTTCCCAGAACTGGCGAGCGAACCTTTCGGATTACGAAGTTTTGAATCATTTGCCAAATCGAACAGAAAGCCCATGAGTTTTCCCGAATGGGGACTTCAGCCAGACCCCGCCGGGGATGACCCGGGGTACATCAACGGTATCGGTTCAACGTTCGCAAAGGGAGATTTCGCGTTCGAGTGTTACTTCGACGCCGACTTACAAATTAGGGCTTATTTGCCCCTCGGCCCTAGAACACCATTGTCGCTGAAGGCGTTTCGAAGGTGGTTCGGTGACGGCTTATGATGATCTTGCTACCGCAGATGCTTGCGTAGATCTTCCGAAATGGTGGTGTCAACGAGTGAAACCATGGATGACATTCCACGAATCTGTTGCGATGAGTGAACGGGAGAGATCGTAAGTATCGCCAACATGAATCGAAAGCGTAGGGAGCCCTCGGTGACGAGAAATTTGTCCAATGATGAAGATTTCTTCTCCGACTTTCGTGACCGCTCGGTCTTGGGTCGGTCTTGATAACGAAGATCGGAATTGACCTGCAATTGATCGATGAAGTCTCGTCGTCTCTCGCAGAATTCGGGACGCGCTACAGCCAACGGTTGTACACGCAGCGCGAGCTCCGCGAGTGCGAAAGGAGCTCTGAGCCCGTTGCTACGGCTCTCGCGAAACGCTTCGCCGCCAAGGAGGCAGTGTTGAAGGTCCTTGATCCTGACGATGTCATTCCTTCGTGGCTCACGATTGAGATTAGAAGCGAGAATCGCGCCATTCCCGAGATCTTTTTGTCGGGCGAGGCCTCAGAACTCGCCAATCGGCGCGGCATTGTCAGGATGTTCTTAAGCTGCAGCCAAAGCCTGACGTCAGTGATCGCTACCGTGATCGCTGACATCAAACAGCGTCCTTAACACGACCGAGGAGGTTGTGTCCGACGCGCCATGGGACCTTCAACTCGAGATACTTACTATTCTCAGGTCATGCCTCGAATAGTTGGACGTCTCTCAGGCAACGTCGTCCTCACTCTTGTCATCCTGGCACTCGTTTTGGGATTCACGCCGATTTCTAAAGTTCTGTTGAAGACCGTCAACGGAAGTTTTGCGCCCGCTCGATACAGTTCGCTCGCTTTGGAAGTACCATCCGATGCGATCTCCGGCATCCGGACGGGGGTTCCTTTCCATATTCAACTGACAAATCGCACGGGGCACGACAAGACTTACCTGTGGAGTGCAACTGAGGGTGGCATCCTCGTGAGCCTTGGTCAGGAGTCGTTGACCAACGGGCAGTCCGCATCGATATCGGTTCCCACTCGTGACGCGGTCACGGGCAGACTGCGAGTAGCGCTCACCGGCACTGACATTTTTCTCACCGTGCCAATTTTTAAATCGTGAGCACCAGCCAATCTGAGGGTGACCCTACGGTCCGCGACGTTCCGTGGAGACACTTTCTTGCGGTGATGCCAACTGGTATTTGGCTAGTCACGGCTTTGGTGTCGTCCCCCGTTCTCACCTTCCTGCACTCGCCACTTGCGCCGTTGCCCGGGGTCGCAACACTCCTCTTCGTTCCTGGTGCGGCGGTCATGTCCTCGCTTCAAACCCGACCAGCGACCACGGCCGGACGAATGGTGTTGGCGGTGTGCTTGAGTATGACGGCGGTCATGGTCGTAGGTGGTGTGGCGAGTATTCTCGGACCACATCTTGGCGTGAGACAACCATTAGACGCCTTGCCTCAGAGCGTGATCTGGATCACACTCGCCATGGTTGTTCTGGTAAATGGGGCGCGCGAACATCGAGATCCCGTCACGTGGATTTTTGAGGACGTTCGGACGTCTCAGATTGCGGGAGTGCTCGCAAGCAGCGTTCTAGTGCTGATCTCGATTCTCGGTGTTGCTCAGTTGAACCGCAGCGGCAACATTCATCTTGCAGTCTTCTCCACCGTTCTCGATGTTGCTGTGTTACTTGCGGGGATCGTGGGAGGATGGAAGAGGACAAGCAAATGGCCCTTGAATACGCTTTTGTACTTTGCCTCGTTGGCGTTACTTCTGTCGACAAGTCTGCGGGGTGGGCATCTCTACGGCTGGGACGTTCAGCAAGAGTTCGGGGTGGCGTTTCAGACAATTCAAGCCGGAGTCTGGAGTGTTCCCGCTAACCACGACCCCTACGCATCAATGCTCTCGCTTACAGTGCTACCGGCCATCCTTCACTCTCTCGTGAAACTACGGCTTTTGGCCTTCTTTCAGTTAGTCGTTCCGGCGATTCTGGCCCTGTTGCCCGTTGCCGTATTTTCTACAATTAGGGCTGTACCTCGCTGGATCACCAGCGGCCGTGAAACTCCTCGCCCGGGGCTTGCACTCGCGGTGGTCGTCGGCGTGATCGTCTCGAGTGTGGCATTTTCATCGCAACTGGTAAGCATTACTCGCCAGGCGATGGCCCTCACCATAGTGACGGCGTTAGTGATGGTGCTATTTGACCGCAGCATGATGAGGCGACCCGCCCAGATCACAGTGGGGATACTCATTGTCGCAATTTCATTTACGCATTACACCACGTCTTATCTGATCGCAGCGATCCTTCTTTGTGCGTGGCCAGTGGGCCTGCTGTGGTCTCGGGGTTGGCTCGGAACACCTCGAACCAAGATTGAAAGACATCGTTACGACGTGCGATCGCGAAGAATGATCAATGGTGCTCTTGTGAGTGTGGCTCTCGTCGCGGCCCTCGGGTGGAATTTGGCGATTACACGTAATTCTGCCCTGGAGGCTCCTTCAGCCGCGATTGCCAGCCAAGGAGTTGGGATTACTGCATCAACGGTTTCGGGGTATCTGTCTCCCCTCGCGTTTGAGCGAGTATTGGTAAGCGAACTCAGATCGGGCGCTCGATACATAGTTCCCGTGCACGGGTCGGCATCAGTTCGGCTTCAGTCGATTTCGATCCCCTCAGCACCCGGGGTGGCGCCGGCCCTCGCGGGACCATGGAACAAGGTTAGTTTTCTCGCCACAGAGAGCCTCTGGGTCTTGCTGGGGATAGCGCTGCTCTATGGAGTCTTTCGACTTGGACGTCGTCGATCCTACGAGTACAGCTCCGATTTGGTCGGACTCGCGATCACGGGTCTGTTGGTCGGCGCAATATTGCGCTTCTCCGGAACTTTGGCTTCTTTTTACAATCCGGAGCGGGCCGCAATATTTACTGCGATATTGCTGGCTGCACCTGTCACCCTTTTCCTGGATGATTTGGTGACGCTGCTTTATAAGGCGCGCCTGGGAACTCACTCTCGTACACGTTTCCTCACGAATATGAGGGTCTATCGAGTTTCGATCGCTCTCGTTTTCGTCTTTGACGCTATTCTCGCCATCGAGGCTACGGGACTCGGTGCTCTATTTGTTGGGGGAGAGCCGCCGGGATCGCTTTCGGCCCGGGACGTGAATGTCGAGCAATTCACAGTCTCAGGCCCCGAGTTCGCGAGCGCGGTATGGCTTCGAAACCATGCTGACGCTCAGGACATCGTTCAGAGCGATCTCTACGGGCATCTGGTGCTACTTTCGGCGCCTGGTACGTACCACTTGATGGACGAAATCGTCCCCCCGGGAGTTGACAACGCGGCCTTCGTTTATCTGTCGAGCGTGAACCTTGACGATCACGTTTCTCAGGCCGAAGGCCTGAATACTGCCTACGCCGCTATCTATCGTTCCAACATTCAATTCTTCAATCACAACTTCTACGTGGTTTTTTCGACCGGGGCTACTCGCATTTACCACTGACGACTGAAGTGTCCCAACCCGCGGAGATGTAGATACGTTTGTGTTCCGTCGAGGATGTCCCATATATTCTCGCGGGATTGAATTGGCCATTGACGATTGCCGCGACTCAGACCGGCGGTAACATGGTGTACATCCGTTATTGCGATCGTGTCGCGTTCGTAAAACTGGTCTGTGGCGGGTTCACAGTATCTCTTCTAGGAGCGAACTTTGGCTCGCATTCTTGTCATCACCCCATACGAACCGCCCGCAGACGGGATTGCAAAACACTCGAGTCACCTGGTGGGCGCTTGGGATGCCGCAGGGCATGACGTTCTCGTAGCCTCCCCCGGAAGGCAAGCGGGCCTTGAAGGATGCGAAATCATCGGCGCGCGCTCTAGAGTCGCTCGAATTCTGCGGAAGATGCCCCGGCCTCGCACCTGGCACGATCTCAACGGTTTTGCACCCGACATGGTCTTCGTGCAGTTTGCCGTTGCCGCAATGAGTGTCAATCTCTGGTCGGTGCTGAATCTGTGCAAGAGATTCTCAAAGGCGCAAGTAACCGTCGTCGTCGGATTTCACGAAGCGGCCCGCGAATATAACCTTCTTGGGTTCGCAACGCGTCTGGCATATCGTTCTATCGCTCGATCAACGGATATACCAATTGCCTTCTCATCGGAGGGTCGCCGCGCCTTAATTGAGCACGGTCTTTTCAGCGAAGTCCTCGAGGTGCCTCACGGCACGACTGGTCTTGCCAACGTTACAGCGGAAGATATAGAGCGAGTCACCCGTCTTTACAGTCTTCGACAACCACTCGTGCTCACGATGGGCTTCACGAGCGCCGACAAGGGAACAGACGTACTTCTTTGCGCTGCTAGCGACATCGCTGCCGGTCCACGAACCGAGATTCAGTTCCTAATCGCTGGATCACCGCGAGAGCGGCGCGGAGTATTTCGTCTTATGGGATATCGCGATGTCAGGTTCCAACAGCAACTCGAGCGGGAAGCAAAGAAGATTGTGAGCGTGGAGGTCGTGTTTACAGGATTTGTCGCAAACGAAGATGTTGCGCCGTTGCTATTTGTCGCAGATCTTGTGGCAATGCCGTATCGCAGGATTACTCAAAGCGGCATCGCTAACCTGGCACTCTCGAGTAAAGCCGTGATTGTTAGTTCCGACCTTCCCGGGCTCCGGAGCGATCTCGGAGACGCCGCGAGGTATGTAGAAGCTGGTAACCCACGAGCACTGGCTAAGCAAATCGTGGAACTCTTGGCCGATGACGCCTCTTCAATTCGCCGCCACCTTCGTGAACTTTCTGGAGAACGCGCCGTTGCGAGCACATATGCGAAGGTCGCTCAGATGATTGTCTCTTCCGGACTCGCAAAGGACCGCCCCGAACTCGATAATGAAGTCTGACCGCCTGCTTCGATTACGAACTGCTAGATATTTCAAAGGGCTTGGAGTCTTGACGGTCACGGCTTGGAGTATCCAACAGGCTCAGGTACCGGGCCTTACTAGTTCGTAAAGAACACCCGCACCCATTGCGAGATGATCGAAAAGGACGAGCCACGGGAGCTCTTCATTTCGCTGTCGCCAGATCGGCCACAACAGCAGCAGCGGGTACCATCGCCACTTTAGAGTTACGGGTAGGCCAAGAAGAAAAATCGCGTAGGCGATTGGCATCGAGATCTCCTTGACGGATTCTTTGCAGCGGTGAGGATGCTTTCGAAGTAAGCGGGTTCCCCCCTTTCCGTAGAAGAATGCCCGACGAATTTGCCGTGATGGAGTGCCCCAGTCGTGCTTAACAACGGCGTCCTTCACCCATCGAATTCTGTAGCCGCTGTCAGCCAATCTCCAGGTGAAGTCGATATCTTCAGCCGAACCGAATGACTCGTCGAATCCGCCGACGGCTTCGAATGCTTGGCGTCGAAACGCCATATTGATGGTTGTTGCCATGTTCACATAGTCGAGGTCAACATTTCCCCACCAATGGTCTCCAGAATAAACGCTCTTTCCGATTGCTTTAGCCGGGCCGCAGGAAACAGATTCCCCTTCGTTCAGAATCGGCTCAAGTAGCCTCTCAAGCCATTGGTCTTCGGGAAGGCAACCCGAGTCGGTAAACACGATGATGTCACCCTTGGATTGCCGGACCCCGATGTTGCGCTGGTGAGCGATCGATGTGTGGACACCCGTCGGTTGCACGTAATCTATCCACCTCACCCAATCGTGAGATAGCCGAATGTCGTCGAGCAGGCCATTGGAAGCGTCAACGACGAGAACTTCGAGGACTTTTCCCCCAACGAATGGCTCGAGGGCGTCGAGAGTGTCGCTCAGAAGTCGTTCGTTCTTGTTCACAATAACTATCGACGTCTCGTTCACGTCTCTCCTTTGTGAATGGCACTTAAACAGCCCTGTTCATCTCGGTGCGTCGAAAGCTCGGCTGGCGTTGGCTCGTGGGAAGTGTTCATTATGATTCTCTCACGCCAGGACTCCCTAGCGGTCTGTTCACATTAGCCAGCCGAGAGCTTTTAACCGGTCCGCTCGCTTATGCGGATTTAGCAAGCACGATTGTAGGCTCGTCGCATGGCCGCCCAAACCAGCGCGAACTCCATCGTCGAGCGGCAGAGAGGTGTCACGATGTTTGCACTGATGCGCTCGCGAATGAGATTCTTGGGGCGCCGGCTCCGTTACGTGAGAAAGGCTCCTTTGCAAGCCACCGGCGAAGCCGTCCGAGCACATCTTGAAGCTAGGAACGAGCGCCGGCGTCTGGTCCGAGCACGAGAGGGCAGTGATGTCTGCTGGGCGGCAACAGACGAAGCGGAGCCGCTCGTCACCGTGCGGATCGCCACCTACAACCGCGCGGAACTGGTCGCCGGGCGCGCCATCGCCTCAGCCCTTCGTCAGACGTACGAGCGTTTGGAGATTCTCGTTATCGGGGACCACTGCGATGATGCGACCCAACGAGCGGTCCGTTCGGTCAACGATCCTCGCCTGAAATTTATCAACTTGCCCGAGCACGGGTTGTACCCGACCGAAACATCGCTGCGCTGGATGGTGGCTGGGTCCATACCGATGAACGCAGGCCTCGCTATCGCTCAGGGAGCGTGGATCGCCCCGTGCGACGACGACGACGAGATGACGGACGACCACGTTGAGGTCATGCTCCGTGAAGCTCGGCAACGTCGCCTTGAGTTCGTATGGAGCAAAGCGGCTTTTGAGGCCGAACCGGGGAAGTGGTCCGAAATCGGTGCACCGCGACTCGCGGGGGGAGGTGTTACCAACGGATCGGTGCTGTACGCCGGCGGGCTCCGGTTTTTTCGTTACAACGAGAATAGTTGGAAGCTCGCTGAACCTCATGACTGGAACCTCTTTCGTCGGATGCGTTCCGCGGGGGTCAAGATGGGCTTTGTCGACCGGGTCACCTACCGGCACTACTTGTAGACGCGCCGGAGTAGCTGGCGAACTGTACCGGGAGGACTACGGCAATGTTTGTACCACGATGAAGTTGCCACTGCTGCGGCGGATTAGATCGAAAACTCAACTGGACGATTGTGGTCCCGCAATATGCCCATGGCTCACCGCACGAACCGTCGAACTCAAAGGCAAAACTCCTGCGAAATGTTCATAATGATCCACCCTTCCGAACCTTCGACGAGGTTCACTACACTGACTTCCATTTGAACCTTTGCCATATATCGACATTGGAGGCGTCACCAAGTGGAAAATGGGCATCCGCAGGTCGTAGTTGATCTGAGCAATCAGCTTGGAAATCAGTTTTTCCAATTCGCCGCGGCAAGACAATTTGAACTTGATGGGGCGTTGGTAGTTTTCAGTGACAAGGCCATGCGGGGACGTACCAGAACTGGAATTGACCGGTTGGAGCAGTTCACTGGGGCAAAGTTGAGATTCGCCAGCCCGCGTCAGGAGCTCGGCACGGGATGCTTACCCCGCACTTTTTTCAAGTGGCCACCAAAGTCGCCGCTCAAACATGAATTGCTGACATCGCCAATAGTCCTTCCGACGGTTCGTCGCATTCTTCGAACCTCAGATCATGGACCGCGACCAGCGACCCTGCCCGATCGGTCTCTCTATCGAATTACGGGAATGTTTCAACATCGTTCCTGGTTTGAACGAAGCCTCGATTCGGTTCTCGCAGGCATGGGAAGTGCCACGCGAGACTTCCTAGATCGAGTCCCGTCATTCGACCTGTGCGTGAATCTTAGAAGGGGCGACTACGTAAGCCTCGGTTGGGACCTGCCATTTGATTACTATGTCCGTTCACTTGAGATAATGCCTGAGTACGTGAAGAGCGTTGTCGTGACATCGGATGATCGACTTGTGGCGCGCGCCTTCGCAGAGTATCTGAAGTCAAACGGTTACGACGCCCGCCCCGCGGAGGATGTTGTAATTGAAAATGAAAGTCTTACCGCGACTCAACACGATCAAATACTCCGAGACTTCTGTCTGATCGGTAACGCGAAAAACGTTGTGATGTCGAATTCGACCTATTGCTGGTGGGCTGTCGCAATGGGCGACACTATCAACCAGGGTTCTAGTGAGAGAGTCGTTGCCTACCCTCAAGGTTGGCTCGGGTTTCCAGATCTTGAGAGCGACGGCCTACTTCGGTCGACTTGGACGATGGTTCCCCGATGACTTTGTCCCTGTCAACTTTGCTATGTCGAGGATGGTGAATATTCTTCTGCTAGGGAACTCACGACTCAACTCAGCGACGCCCCCGGGGATCAGCCGAAAGTTGGCGCGAAATTCGGCGCTATGGAGGTTGCTGACCTCCATAGAAGCACTCTCCGGTTTACGATGTAGAGTGAAGGTTCGGCAAGGGAGAGGAGTCATTCTTGCCTCGAGTCCCGAAGGATGCAAGAATCTTCGTTGCCGGGCACGCTGGACTGGTCGGGTCCGCTCTGACGCGGAATCTTCGCGATGAGGGTTTCACCAATCTCCAGTTAGCCAGTCGAGAGCAACTCGATCTTCGCGACCAAGCTGCCGTGAACTACTGGTTCCGCGCGAATCGTCCGGAATACGTCTACTTGGCCGCGGGGACCGTCGGGGGCATACTCGCTAACTCGAGTCGGCCAGCCGAATTTCTCTATGACAACATGATGATGCACGCGACGATCGTCCACGCCTCGCATCTTTATGGCGTCACAAAGCTTCTCTATCTTGGAAGCTCTTGCATCTATCCACGTCATGCGACGCAGCCAATCGTCGAAGACCAGCTGCTCACAGGCGCTCTCGAGCCCACTAACGAGGCCTACGCCTTGGCGAAGATCGCCGGCATCAAATTGTGTTCGTCTTATCGGTCGCAGTACGGCAGCAACTTCATCTCGGCCATGCCAACCAACCTCTACGGCCAGAACGATAACTTCGACCTAACCAGCAGCCACGTTCTCCCTGCGCTCATCCGAAAGTTTGACGACGCCAAGGGACTCGGCGCGGCAGAGGTGGAGATATGGGGGACGGGTAGCGCAATGCGCGAATTTCTTCATGTCGATGACCTCGCTGAAGCGTGCGTTTTCCTCATGGAGAATTACGACGAGGCGGAACACATCAATGTTGGAACTGGAGAAGATTGCAGCATTCGAGAATTGGCTGAACTCGTTCGTGACATCGTTTACCCGCAGGCCCAATTGGTCTTTGACGTTACTAAGCCCGATGGGACGCCACGAAAGGTGCTCGACGTCTCAAAGCTGCGCGCTCTGGGTTGGTCGCCGCGGATACCCCTTCGAATTGGTATTGAATCTACCTACGAGTGGTTCTTGAATGCTCGACTTGACGATGGTATCCGCGGTGCGGAATCATCTGCGTCGCGAAACTCGCATTCATCGATTTAGGCGATCAGCGTATTCGGTTCAGCACGGCCCTAGCTCAGTTTTGATGATCGTGGAACGAAGTCGCTGTTTCGCCCACGGTAGAAGTACGCTCGTCGTCCGCACGCTTGCTTCGGCGCAATCGCGCGAGTCGTAGCGGCACCTTCGGGGATCATTGTCTTATGTAGTGGTGGAACGAGACTGCGCGGAACTGGGAGCCGAAACGGTCCTGCAGGTGATCCAGGGACGATATGTGGTCCCTTTCAAGGGGGCAGTTCGCCCACCATCTTCGAACCACCGACCGATTGCGGCTTAGGTTGTAATTCCCGTACAGCTCGTACTCCGAAAAGCAAGACAGTTGGGAAAAGTCGCACACGTCAAGGATGGCTTGCCACCATGGTCGTTCTCGGCGCTCTTCGATCAGGTTCTTCAGATCGAACAATGTTTTGCGGTTAAAGACCGCCTGGTGCGCGACGAACGAGAGCCGAGAGGGAGGGGCTTCCTCAAGTATCTCCCTATAGGCGGTGAAGTAGGGCGCGTGGTACTCGCTGGACACCAGAGCCACCACCTCACCTAGATGAGTCAAGGTTTGGGGTCGGACCAGCACCGTGTCGGCGTCGAGCACAAAGACGTGATCCTCAGTTGACAACGTATCGACGCTGAGTTTCAGAAATTGTTGGAAGAGCCAGCCGGATCGGTCCCAGGGCCCGACTCGATAGTCGAGGTTCGTTCGGCGCACCGGGACGACCGTGTCTTCATCGATGACATAACAGCCGAGTTGTTCGGCCACAATGTGAGCCTCAGAGCCGACCGCAGTGATCACTATGATCTTCTTGACCGGATGAGTTAGGTTGCGACGCACACTGGCAACTGTCAATGGCAGAACGGCGGCATCGGAGTCGGCGACGGGGATGACCACGTCCAGGGGCAGCTCCGAACTTTGGTCGAATTGTTGTCCAGGGCCAAAGCGACGCCACACCAACTCCGTCGTTCGACCAGCGTTGAAGGCGAACCCTTCGCCGCGGGCTCGGGGCGTAACGAACGTCTTTAGGTCCGAGAGGCCGGTACTCCAGATCGACTCCGCTTCGGATCTGCTCAGGCGCCCCCCACTTTCGGCTACGCGCCGCAGCCCTTTGAGGCGATGGGGCCCTGGCTGGTTGCGTTGAGCGTAATCTCTGCACCGTTTCATGTCAAGATGGCGCCTCACGCTCATTCCGATGTGTCCCGCTGCGGGCGATTGGCGAGCGCCTGGTTATGAGTCGAAACAGTTTTCGAGTCGGCACACCTGGAGCTCGAATCAACGCAGGTGACTACGGCACCAGATGGTCGCCTACCGTGTTGGCAACTTCTTGAAATGCGGCGCGAGCGGAAACTTCTTCCCGGGGACCAAAGTCCGCTTTTCGACCGTTCTTCAGCACGAGGAGAAGGTCGCAATCCTCGACCAGAGCGAGCCGATGGGAGACAATAATACTGGTCACCGCCCCGCGAAGTTCGGTAAGCGTCTGTCGAATCAGACTCTCAGATCGAATATCGACGGCACTTGTCGGCTCATCCATGACGAGGAGTCGAGGTGCACCGGCTAGAGCTCGCGCAATCGCGAGTCGCTGGAGTTGGCCTCCCGACAGGGCGGCGCCACCCTCGCCGACCTTCGTTTCGTACAGATCAGGCATCATCATGACATCTTCATGGAGATGAGCTGCTCGCGACGCGGCCTCAATCTTCTCCGGATCAAGATTTCTAAAGAGGGTGATATTGAACGCGATAGATCCTTCTAACAGAACGAGATCCTGAGCGACTAGCGCCACGGGACTCGACCCGCCTCCCTTTGCAATCCGCGAAGCTGGCACGCCTCCGACCAAGACGACGCCGCTGTCCGGTTCTAGCATTCCCAAGACGATCTGACTAAGCGTGGTTTTCCCACCGCCCGACCGCCCTACTATGCCCAGGATCTGACCGTCCGGGACATGAAACGTCACTTCCTCTAGAACACTTCCCCTTCCGTCATATGCAAACGACAAACCCCTAACCCTGACGTCAAAACTCGTGGGAAGTTCTCCGGACTCCACTTCGTATGCGTTCTGAGAGTAACGGTCCAACTCCTGCGCGGCGGTGTCGAGAAATCCACCGTTGGAACGTACGCCTTGAATACTGCCCTGCGTCCCAGCCGCGTAAGACAACGACCGAAGTATCAGCAGAAGTACGGCCGCTATGGCGCCTAGATCATGTGTCTTGTGACCAGCTATAACCGCGAATGCGCAAATGATGAAGGTCAACGCCAGCATTTGATAAATCACGGTGACCAGTTGCCCCAACAGAGCCACTTGACGCTGAGTGCGTGCTGCGACTTCGTTACTGTCGAGCAGTCCCGCGGTTGCTTCTTTTTCGACACCAAAGAGTCGAAACTCTCGGGCGAGTCTGATGTACTCGGTAACAAGCGTCGCCATCGAGCTGCTCTTCTCCGACCAGCGAGCAGAGGCTCTACGACCCCAGTTATTGAATGGATGCAAAGCGAACGAAAGCAAGAGTCCAAAACCGAGAACAAACGCCGCAGCAAGCGGGCTCACCAAGAATGCGACGAGAAGGAGTGCAGTCAATGTGAGAAGAGATTGGAGTCCGTACGCCATCGACAAAGTAATCTCGGCCGCCCTTTCACAGTTGAGGGACAGTAATTGCTGGATATGGCCGAGACGTTCCTGCGACTGTATTCGCCAGCTTGAACGGAAAAAGGCATTGATCATCTTGGCTCGGACCGCTGCCACAGACTTGGCAAAGGTGCGACTGGCGTTGACACTGGCCGCAATACCCGTTCCTGAATATATGACTAACAGAACTACGCACGAGATGATGGCTTCATGAATTGAGATGGAGTGGCCGTATACGACGAGGTGCGTCTCTCCTTGGGTGCTGTTAACAGCAAACTCGCTGATTATCACCAAGATGCTGGCTTGTGCGAGGCCGGACAAGAACGAGAGAATTGCGATCACGCTCAATTGCGTACCGAGTGAGGAACAGCCCATCACTTTCAAGGTCCTCATGATTCCAGCGATGCTGCCGGTCGACGATCGCTCTCCGGACTCGGTACGACGCCGACCTAGGAGGAATCCCCGTTTAAAGCGCTTCCCCACGCGATCCCTTGCTCGTCTTCGGTTCTATCGAGTTGTTTACCATGTGACCCACATTACGAGAAGATGTGGTCTTCTCCTTCACGAGTCAACTCCCAACTTTTTCTCGCCGGGAAGGTTCGAAGAACATTTCTCGTGATAGGCTCGCTCGATCTCGGGTGGTTCCATCACTCACGAGAGCCGCGCGAGCGGTAGCGCTGATGGTGATCGAAGGGCTCCGCACCACTCAATCGAGTGGGCACTTTTAAAAGGCTCACGACTTTGATCAAACCAAGACAGAGTGCCGCGCAGGTCTAGAGGCGAACTGTTCCCTACAAAATTAGGGGTGAATCATGGATTAAGATTTATCCACTTTGGAAATATCCGTGATCATTCCGACAAAAGATCGTTGCACATCTTTACGCCGCGTACTTCCGTCATACCTAATGCAAGAAGAAGTAAGGGAAGTTATCGTCATCATTGATGGAAGTACCGACGGGACCCTCGAGTTCTTGGAAGACTTTTGTCGTACGAATGATGTCGTCCGGTACTTGGATAATAACGTCAATCGGGGAATACCCTTTTCCAAGAACAGAGGAATAGATGCGGCGGTGTATGAATATTCTTTCTTCGGGGAAGATGATCTCGAACTGACAGAGAATTTCTTCAAGACACTGTCAAGCCACATGTTGAAAATGAACGCGGACGTAATGTGTGGGCGAGGCATCTGGCGGTATGACACCGAGTCGGCCGAGGAGTCGGTCATTCGCGCAAATGAACTCACCGGTCCCTACGTAAATTTGAAGACGATTGAAATTCAATCTGGATTGGATGTTGTTGAGGATCGGGAAGAGCTGATCCTTGCCAACCCGATGCTCGCTAAGTCCGCGCTGTTCCGTGAAATTCGCTTCGACGAGAACTACCGAGGGAACTTTTGGCGCGAAGAGACCGATTTTCAACTCTCTGCAAGGGAACATCACTACAAGTTGGCCTGCTGTCCACATGCGCTTTGCTATAACTTCGAAATAACGAACGATCAAGGAGGGGTTTACGCTCTAGCGAGATTGAAGCGCGAGAGGTGGACGATCACCAATACTTGGCTATTCGTTAACAAGCATGAGCGGTTTATTCGAGATAATTTCAGTACTGGAAACAAATACATCTACATCGTCAAATTTGCGAGCATGACGACTTGGAAGTTCGTGGTCGCGCCGCTTATCATGCCGCGCCTCTCTAGGGCTAAGCAGGCTCTGATCAGAATGACGAGAAAGGCTGGTTAGCCGGCTCTTGCTCCGAGGCCCGTGAACCGCCCATGCGCTTCCCTCCTATGGCGAATGAGTCTTCTCAGTCTCAGGTCCCCCGAGAGTAGTTGAATGCCTCCGCTAACCTCAGTACGTAAAGCGCTATGGCAGAAGATCGAGAGAAGAGCCGCGTAATGACAACCCCTCCTAACGCCAAATTGACTCTGCCTGACGTCACGATATATGTAGCGAGCATCAATACCTCATCAGCGACCGAACTTTGTGTTCGGTCGATTGTTCGTTACACGCCTAAAGGTACCTACACACTCTGCGTTGGAGACTGCGGTTCAACGGACGCCACGTTGCCTCGCCTGATGCGACTCCTACATCAAGGATTGATAGACGATGTCGAGGTCGCACCTCGAGGTCGAACGCACGGATCTTGGCTCGATCTTTGGACAAACACGTGTGCGACTCGGTTTGCTGTTGTGGTTGATTCAGACGTTGAGATACTGCGACAAGACTGGCTTGAGGTGCTGGTGAGCACCGCCCGCGCCGCCGATGCCGCGATCGTCTGTTCCGAAGTTTTGGACGAAGTGCCAAACTATATCGATCAAACGGGAGTGGCTCGTAGGCTCGCTCCTAGACCGTCTGCCTGGATGATGCTTGTTGATGTCGGCAAGTGCCGAGGCCTTTCAAGTTGGCAGTTTGCAATGGAGAGCGATCCCGACATCCCGGAGAAGCAGTGGGGTCTCGATACTGGCGCGCAGTTGATGCGCATGCTGAAGTTGGCTGGAGAAGATGTTGTTGTCACTCCTCCCGAGTTTCAGGGCTATTTCCGACACTTCGGAGGACTCTCCTGGATCAAAATGACGCCATCCAATGGTTGGAAGTATCGAGCAAGCCTATTCAAAGTGAGGCTCCTCAACCTATTTGTGCTTGTCAGACTGAATTGGCTCAAGGCCTCAGAAATGATCAAGCATTAGGCGATCGAATATTTTCTACGAATTGAGGGTCACCGCGGAAATGATCCTTCGAGATCCGGATAGGTCTATCACTGACGTCGCCATTCGGGTTCGGACCCAAATTCTCTAACAACTCGCGCAGGGTTACCCGCAACAACTGTGTTCGAGTCAACGTTGCTGGTGACTACCGAGCCGGCAGCTACTACCGCATTGTCACCGATGTGAACACCGGGCATGATTATCGAAGCGCGCCCTATCCACACGTTGCGTCCGATGCAGGTCTTTGATTTTTTGACCTCTGCACCTGGCTCTACGGCGTGGTAATTGGAATCCCAAATAGCTGTCAGTTCTGCGATATTGCAGTCATCACCAATCGTGATGCCCGTCGTGGCGACAATCGTTGATCCCCAGTTAATGAACACTCGGTTTCCGATGACGAGTTCGCCGCCGGAAACTGCGCCAAGTTCGATGCGGCCCAACGCACCGCGAAGACATAACTGATTACCTATCTTCACTATGCCTCCGGTTGACAATCGAGGATATTGACCGCTCAGCAGCGCGAAGCCATGAGACCATCGAAGAAGTCGTAAATGCGCTGATAAGAAAACGCTCTTGATCAACTTTGTTACATCCTTCCTATTGACTGGAACGAAACCTCGAATTGTTTGCGCCGGAATGCACTATGAATCCATCGCGCAATTTTTTAGGATGTTCGCGTAGGAAGCCGACATCGCTCCGTCGCTCAATTCTTCGTGCTCTGCAAGAAAAGTACTTATGCGATCAGAGCGGTCCGAATCGTCGTTCAGCCAGAGTTCGGCGGCGTTAGCGAGGGCGAGTGCGCTGAACGCTTCGATCACGCTTCCAGTTTCTTGGCTGACGAAGTGAGAAGACTCATTTTCGGAGTGGAGCGCACAGACAACTGGTGTACCGAGTGCGAGCGACTCTGCTACAACGAGCCCCAGACCCTCTCGGACGGATGGGGCTAGCAGCACGCGGGCACCCCGTATTAAGGACCAAAGTTCTGCTTGAGAGTCAAGCGTTGAAAAGAAAGTGACACGGTCAGTCAAGGCCAGCTGCTCAACCTGCTTCCTTAAACGGAACTCTTCGGGTCCGACGCCGACGACACCTAAGCGAACGTCATGTCCACGTCCAGAAAGAATGCTCGCGGCTTCAATCGCGAGATTCGCGTTCTTGTGATCAATAAGACGCCCAACGAAGAGGAGTTCGGGAGCATTTGAAGCGGGGGCAGCCGCCATGAGTTGAGTAAGGTCAAGCGGACTCGGAATTACGTTTACCCGGGATCGATTCGCACCTATGGTTTCTAACTTGTCGGCGGTGCCCTCGGAGATGGCGACGAGTACGTCCGACAGCCGAACGCAGAGTCGCTCAAGGACGGCCGCCACAGATCCCATGCGGCCAATGTACGTACGCCAACCTTCTTCGCCCCAGACCTCATTCCATGTGACAACGAGAGGGACTCGCTTCACCCACGCGACGAGGCGTAGTGGAAGCAATTGAAGGTAGGGCATGTGATCGGCCTCAATCACGTCGAACTTTTTCGTCAACAATCGGAACGTTGACGCTGCGAAGAGCACCGCTTGAAGAACGGACCGTTTTGTTCCGTGATACATCGGTACGCGAGGACAAATCGCACAGTAAGTTAGTGATCCCGACTGAAGTTCTAGAGACTCAGGCGTGACGTCCCACCACTTCATTGAATAGACCACGACGTCCATTCCGTGCTCGGGAAGGTCCTTCAGCAAGTGAAGATAGCGGACTTCCTTACCACCTTTGTGCCAGGGGTAGAGGGCATCAGTCACGATCGCAACTCGGAGACGTTTCACTGGCTCAGGTTACCGGCGCGAGCCATGACTGCACTATCGAGAAAAAGAAACCCCGGATATCTCTGAGTGATTTAGATTCCTTGGACGTTTTCGATCGCATCGTTTTGATGGGCACGAGATGGGATAGAAGACAAGTCCGAGAGTCTGGCATTGGATGTAGCGATACGAGCATGGCCTCCCTATGTCTTCACGATGGCGAAGCCAAAAACACCGGCACAGTTTCCAAAGTGACTAGGTGAGAACTCTCGATACCGTTCTAGCCTGCAGCAACTCGAACTTGAGGCGTAAGACTTCGATCTCTCTTGCCGTAAGGGGTGACGGGTCGAGAGCGAACCTTGAGAAGCACGTAAACACATCGGAGAGCGTCGTTAAGGCGTATCTTCTTCCCTTCTTCGATGCTTCGTCCTACGTAACTAATCGGCACTTGATAGGGACGAAATCCAGCACGAAGTACTTCAGCACTTATTTCGGTGTCCAGTCCGAATCCGAATTCTTCGAGATCGAAACTCTTGAGTAAGGGCATTGGCACGAGCTTCAGACAAGTGTGAAGATCGGAAATAGCAGAACCAAAGAGGATGTTGGCGAAGAGCGTCATGGATTTGTTTCCAACGGCGTGCCAGAGGGAAGGATGCACTGTTCCAAACCCTGACATTCTGTTGCCGTATACAACCTCAGCCCTGCCTGACAGTATGGGCGTCAAGAGCCGAGGAATATCTTGCACATCGTATTCGTGATCCGCGTCAAAAATGAGTACGTGTGATCCTTTGGCAGAGGCAATGCCTGAACGCACTGCCGCACCCTTTCCTTGATTTGTTGCGTGATGAATGCGCACGAGCCGAGAATCATCTAGCGATTCAATTAGGTCTCGCGTGCCGTCCGTCGACCCGTCATCAATGACTATGACTTCGAGTTCTTTTCCGGGAATGTCCAGCGAGAGCAACTGGTCAAGAACCCTCATAATCGTGGAATACTCGTTATAGGAGGGAACGATGATGGATAGCCGGAACTGAGGCAGTTCGCTAGAAGAGTCTGAGTACATTTGGTATCTCAGTCCAAGACCGCAGGGGAAGTTTTCAAAGCCCGTATCCTTCGAACTAGCCCTTGCGCCAGTAACTATCTCAGAATTCCCTCCCGTTGTCAAATCTGTGTGTTTCAGTTGTGTGTCTATCGCTCAGTAAGTGGAAAATTACCCTCATTCCGTTGTCAATCTGTAGCGTTTTGGGCATTTTCCATCCTCAGCTTTCTCCATAGCGAAAAAGGGTTTTGGAGCGGAGAATACTCTCCACATCGGTCACGAACACGAGTTGTGGATCACAACGCGGCGACGCTGCGTTACGAGATTGAGCAGTTCACAATGGAGCCATTAGTCGATTTGACGAAGTGTTGAGACGTCATAGGTTGAGGCGTGACTTGAGGCTGCGAATTTGTATGGCATGTACAAGCCTTCTCTCAAATCATTCTTTCTTGCTAAGACGACTCATCGCGTCCCGAAGATCTTGGCGCTGGCCGCTTCGTCCGCCATCTTGGTGGCAATGGTGAACATCGACGCCTCCGCGTCGGCGTTCGGGGGCAGAGACTCGAACACGGTCCGCTCCGACGTTGTGTTGACCCTTGCCTCCGAATCGAGCAATAGTCAATTCTCCGGACTGGTGAAGCGCTGGTCGGCGGGCTCATCTGTTATCACGACGGCAACGCCCACTTCCACAACCTCCACCGTGACGGCGCCCACCCCCCCCGCGTCTTCTGGATCTGGCGGCGGTGCAGGCGGTAGCGGTGCAGGCGGCGGTAGTGGCTCTGGCGGAACGACGACGACGACGGCTCCGACAACCACGACGACGGTGGCGCCACCCTCGACGACCACGACCACGGCGCCACCCTCGACGACCACGACCACGGCGCCACCCTCGACCTCTTCAGCATCGGGTGAGCCAATTACGGCCGGAGATTCGCGAAGTGAGTGCCTAGAGCCAGACACCGCCAATGTGGGGTCAGCCGTCAATAGTTTCGATGCTGAGACCAACTCAACCGTAACCTGCGTACTGGCGTACCTAGACTCCGAGCCCGATTGGGGTCAATGGGCGGATCCCTGGATCGTCGGGCCGTCCGGCTCTTCGTACACGTCGTGGGTCGATCAGGAGCCACAGACGCGTCAACTCGTGTTGCAAGTGGACCTGATACCTCAAAGCCTTAAGAACATCAGCGACCCGTTGGGATGGGAACAGTCGTGCGCGGCCGGAGATTTCGATTCCTACGCAACCCAACTCGGCACAAACCTTGTTGGCGCCGGTTTGGGGAATTCGGTGATTCGCCTTGGCACAGAGATGAACGGACCCTGGGAAGCTGACTTCATTGGCAACACGACACAGGAGCAGAATCTCTGGGCCACGTGTTTCGCGAATGAAGTGACGAGCCTTCGTCAAGCCGCGGGAGAGAGTTTCCTGATTGATTGGAACCCCAACGCGTGCTACGAGGATGTCCCCTGGGCAAATTTTTACCCCGGCAACTCGTACGTCGACATCTTGGGACTTGACTTCTACGATCAGGGCTGCGACCAGCCAAACACGGCGCTTAGCTTTGCTCAGTTAGCGAACGAGCCCGCAGGTTTGACGAGTTTCGAAGCGTTCGCGAACTCGCAGGGTAAGCCGATGAGCTTCCCTGAGTGGGGGCTGATTTCATCTCCATCGGGGGATGACCCCACTTACGTTGACGGAATTGGATCGACGGTCGAAAACGGCAACTTCGCCTTCCAGTCTTACTTCGACTACGTTGACGGAAATACCATGCTGCTCGACTCAAGCACGCCTCTTTCCTTGGCGGAGTATCAAAAGTGGTTCGGTAACAGTTAGACCCCTGAGCGATCCTCGTGTAAGCAACGACGTGGGCTTCTTCGATGGCCATGTAACACACGCATTGTAAAGTTTCGAATGCAGGTAATTACCGCGACGGGCGCAGCCAGCCGCTCACGGAGTTCCCCGGGCTCGAAGAGCGTCGGCTAGCGAGATTCCGAGCGGCGAGTTCGGACTTCGCGCCATACACCCTGGAGAAATCCGACATCGGTTGCAAGATCTTCGCCCGCCTGGACATAAGGATAAAGAATTGCCTCGCGGGAACCGTTTGATCTAAACCACGAATACCACCGTCGATAGAGCACAAAGGGTGACAAGATCAACGCGACCAGAGCGGTTACTGGGCTAACAAGTGCGATCGCTCCGGCGACGATCGTCGCGCCAGGAAGTAACGGGGCAAATGACGGAATGTCACGATCGCGGACCCACTCCCTTCCGTTTGCACGACCGTAACTTCGAGCGCGCCGAAACGTATCTCCTAGTGAGGCATCGAAGTTGTGGAGCATCACGATATTGGGAAAAAGCTGTACGGTCTCCGGTCCAAATCTTGATCGCAACGGTCGAGCTAACGACTCCTCCTCGCCCGCCCCTGGAGCTTCTGTAAATCCTCCGGCCTCCCGCGCCGCGCTCACTCTCACTGACATGTTTGCTCCTACGGTGAAAAACACCGGGCGCGGATCAGATCGCATAGTCGGCGGAGAAAACTGATACATCAGGCGGGGCCAAATCCCGGCATTTTCATCGACTATTGCCTCTTGGTGCCTTAAGGGCCGACGGAACGCCACGTATCGACGATTAAACGTGTTGGTTTCGAACGGTTCAACGAGGCCCCCAATCATCGATACCTCTTCGCCCACACTGCTCCATGCCAGTCCGAGTTGTTGTATCCACTCACGAGGTGGAACGCAGTCGTCGTCCATCATCGCCATAAATTGTCCGCGAGCTTTGGCAAGTCCCACGTTCAACGTATGGCCATGACCTCGGTTCCGGTCGAGATTAATTAAGCGGACACTCGGTCGATTTGCAATCTCCGACGTTGAGTCTGTGGACGCATCGTTGACTACAAGAACCTCAAATGTGAAGTCGGTGATCTGCGATTCGAGGGCATCCAACGCCGCCGTCAATGTCCCCTCGCCATTGAATGTGCCAATCACGACGGAGAACTGGACATCGCCAGACGCATCTATGACATTGGGTAATTCCAATTTCCTACGTCCTCATTGCCCGACCCGATTGGCTCGACGATACCACCGACCTTTTTTAGAAGTCCTTGGGGAGCAGCGTCGCAGCGGTCTGTGTTCTCGACTCACGATTCAGTGTCAGCGCGAAGCGGAACCGTCCTTGTAGTGGAACCTCGAGTACCAAAGTGAGGAGTTTCGTAGTAGGTTGCGCACATGAGTTGGGGGGCGGGGCTCGGAAGATTGTTCGCCGTAACCGTTGTGTTGACGATGATCTCGTCATCAATTGAGACGATTTCGGCGTCGGCGGCAACTATCAATCAGGTATCTCCGTTCGGAAACTCAACGCTCGCATCTCAAAGCGGCTCGTTTATGGACGCTCTTGAGACGGACTCAGTCAACCCGGTGACCTACGTGACGACCGCAACTAATCCAGATCTCACCGTTAGTTCAACCGGCGCGATATCCACGACGGGTACCCTCTCCGTTGGATCACCGTACACCGTAAGTGGCACTGACTCTGACGGTGGCCCTGACAGTGGAGTGTGGAGTTACAGCCTGACGGTTTCAGCGGACACCATCACCCAGGGATCGACGACTGGCACCACTGATGTAGCCGGGAGCGCGAACTTTACGTCCACGCTACAGGCGGCATCGGGCTTTGTCGGTCAGGTGACCTACGTGACGACCGCAACTAATCCAGATCTCATCGTTAATTCGTCTGGTCAAGTTTCCACAACAGGAACTTTGTCTGCGTCCGGTTCTCCTTATGACATCTCGGGTACGGATTCTGACGTCTATGGGGATGCGGGATCTTGGACATACGCCCTAACGGTGACCGCGGACACGATAATTCAAGGTGCCCCCACATCCGGTACGACGACTTCAAAGAACAGCGGTGCCTTCACCAGCGCACTTAGCGCGGGTTCCGGGTTCATCGGTGCCGTTTCATTTACATCGTCCACACCGGGTTTCACTGTGATAAATGGGAACGAACTCGAAAGTACTGGCGCTCTTAGCGCTGGCGGATCTCCTTACACAGTGACCGGAGCAGACTCGGACAGTGATGGCGACAGTGGCACCTGGTCCTTCGCGCTGACCGTGCTGCCTACCGGTAGCAAGACGACGATCGTCCAAACTTCTCCCACGACCGGAACGGTGACGAACGCTTCCTCCTCATCCTTTTCGACCGGGCCAATCACCGTGGAAAACAGTTTTGGACCGGTGACTTTTGTGACAACAAAGTCAAGTACAGCCGTAAGCGTCAGCAGCTCTGGGGCGATCGCGACATCAGGATCTCTCCCAGTCGGTGTATTCAATGTTTCAGGCACAGACTCAGACACGGAAGGAGATACGGGAACCTGGACGTACACGCTTCAGGTAACGGGCGTCACCGTAACGGTTAAATTTGATGGTAACGGCGGCACGGGAACGTTAGCGCCTGAAAGTGCGAGCGAGCCTACGGAACTATCGCTGAATACTTTCAAGTGGCCAGGACACACGTTCGTGGACTGGAATACCTCAGCAGACGGTTCGGGTGTTAGCTATGCCAATGGTGCAATATTTCCTTTCATCGCACCAACGACACTTTTCGCCCAGTGGAAACTAGGGAAGGCGCCGTCTAGCACGATCACCTTCGCCGCCAATGGTGGAACGGGATCCACGGCTTCGGAGATCGACAACACACCCACTGCGATCTCGCCGAATACCTTTACGTGGTCGCAGCACACCTTCGTGGACTGGAACACTGCCGCCAACGGTTCAGGCAGGAGTTTCAAAGCTGGGGATACGTATTCATTTACAAAGTCGATCACTCTTTTTGCTCAGTGGAAGAAGGCGACGCCTCGAACTGTAACGTTTGCTCCGAACGGCGGACTCGGGACGATGGGGAAGGAAAGTCATTTTGAGCCAACAGCGTTGGCGCTGAATAGCTTCGCAAGACATGGCTATACCTTTGTCAACTGGAACACGGCTCCCAATGGTTCGGGCATCGCCTTCGCCAATGGCGCGACGTATCCCTTCTCGACCTCGGCCACGCTTTACGCTCAGTGGAAGAAAATCAAAAAGATTGCGCCACCACCCCCAGTCAAGAGACCGGGTCCGACGGTCGGTCCTTTCTTCGTTAAGGCTTCAACTCTCACTTCGTCGCTCGAGAGTCAGGTCGCGACTATCGCGAGCGACATGAAAGCCAAAGGCGATACGCAGGTGACGCTGCTTGGCTACGGCGACGAACTCACGGCGAGTCAACTCTCAAATGGAGCGCTTTCGGCGGCGAACGTTGAGTTGGGTCGTATGCGAGCGGAAGCCGTGGCAACGTATCTGGAGGAACGTCTCACAGCGATTGGGATTAAGGGCTGGACCATCTCTTTGGCGGCAGGGAATGTGACGGCTTCGAACTCGATCAACGCCGCGTTGGTAATTGCCACGCTGACCTAGTGCTCGGGTACCCTCTCAACGAGCCGTCAACAGCTTCTTGAGATCACCTCAAGGCTTCGTTTCGGTGAATTGACCCCAATTAGAGTGATTTGCGTGGGTCTAAACCAAACATGTTCATCATTTAAAAGGGCTTCTGAAGGGTCGCTCGGCTGCACTCAACGGTGCATCTGTCGGGAAGGGAACGCCAAGTGAGATCATCGGCGATCCTGGTGAAGAAGCGCATTTCGGTGTTGGTAACACCACGAGATCCAAATCCATATCAAGAACTTTTGTATAAGGGAGTAAGGGATGCGGGCGTCAGAGTTCGCTACGCCAGCGGACCAACATCCTCGCAATCGGTGAACGCGCTTTTGGCGCCAGCTCTGCTCATTTGGTACCGAGTCCAAGGATTTCGCATTCTGCACATCCATTGGACTTTTCAATTTGATTTGCCATGGGCCGGGCAACGTGGCTGGGTTCGACGTCTAATGCAATGGTGGTTTCGCTTTTACCTTGCGTTGGGAGTTTTCTTTGGCTACAAAATCATTTGGACTGCGCACGACCTTCTGCCTTACCCTCAAATATTTAACGACGACAGTAGGGCGCGTGAAGCCCTGATCTCGAACTCCCGTGCGATCGTTGCTCTCTCGGAGTCGAGTGCCAACGAACTCCGCTCTCTGGGTGCGAAGAGAGTTCACGTAATACCGTTTGGCTCGTATGTTGAGCCATACCCATTGACAATCTCAAAAGAAGAGGCCCGAGCGAGTTTGGGTTTTGAGCCCGATGACCTTGTCGCAATCCTGATGGGTCGGATCGAGCCATACAAAGGCGCGGACTTGTTGCTGGAGGCCGTCGGTCGTTTACCTCTGACTTCGAGAATCAAGACAATGATCGTTGGCGCGTGCAATGACGACGCCTACCGTTCCGAATTGGTTGACCTAGCAGGACACACGGCGTGGAGAGCGAAGTTGAATCTCGAGTGGGTGCCGGAGGACGAGCTCGGGCTCTACCTTCAGGCCTCCGATATCGCAGTGTTTCCTTTCCGCGTAATCACGAATAGTTCGTCAATAGTTTTGGCCGCTTCATTTGGTTTACCGGTGGTGATTTCAGATTTGCCGATGCTCCGAGACATTCCCGAAAGCGCAGCGATCCGGTACACGCCAACAAACGAAGTCGAGACTGACTCCCTGTTATCGGCCCTAGACCAAGTGGAGCGCCTCTCTACGGAAGAGTATCTCAAAATGTGCACAGCCGCATCCGAATGGGCCCATCGCAATGATTGGTCAAGCGTGGCCCGTCAAACGACGGAGGTTTACAAGTTGGTGCTTAGTTCTGAGGCTAAATCAGAGTAAATCCAACCATTTTGGATCCCTGATACCGGGGCATACTCACTCGTAGGCCTGTTCATTTGAGGGGCACTCGATTCGATTTAATGTGGCGAGACGTTATGCGGCCATTGAAGCGTTCCCAATTTCTACGAACCGAGGAAACAGGGCGCTCGACAATGAAGAACAGGAAGTATCTCGTGCCCAAGAGGCGCCAGTATCGCCAGATCCACATGGACGTGCCGATCCACGAGTTCCTTCGCACCCCAGAGCGAAACAAATCTCTTCGGCCTTCTGGGAAACTGAACGATTTTGTTCGTGGCGTATCGCATTGAGAGGATTCAATTTGGCCCTGCCCCGACAGGTAGTGGAAATAGGCACCACGGAAATCAAAGCCCGCTAACTGTCCCATGCAAAAGCCACCAAAGACTCGAGGATTGACGTCATGAATCCAGTCGTCGCCGTTTGAGTCTCGGATGATGTCAAAGCACATCAATCCACGAAGATTTAACTTCTCTATAAGTACCTTCGCGGTCTCCTCTAACTTCGCGTCGTTTCCAAATATCACGATGCTTGAAGGTCCCCGTAATCTGATTCGCTTCAAGACTTCATAGGTCGCGATGACGTCAACACCTTCATCACTGACGCAACTCGCGCACACTAGAGACTCACCATGAATGAACTTTTCGAAGAACCAATCTCCAGGCCGTTCGACCGTTGCAAAAAAAATTTGGAGTGATTCAAGTGATTCGAACACGTTGACGTTGGAACCCGACGCGCCAACACGCCTCTTGAGAACAATGGGCAAAGACAACTTGTTCACCGCTTCAGCGGGTGAAGTAAGGTCAGCGAGAATGGTGTCGGGAGTTCGCAATCCGAACTCGCGCAAGGCTGTTGAGACCTTCCATTTGTCGAGAACTGCAGATCTGCTGGTCCACGTGCGCGACCACTGCGAGGCAGGCAGTAGTTCGAGGGCGGCATATGTCGTCATCGCAAGGCTCTCGGTGGGCTGAACGTCAGAGATGTACTCGGTCGAGAGGATCTTCGACAAATGATCGGGGTCGGGGGGGAGTGGAAGTGAAACATACCGATCAAAAAGCAAGTGCTCAGCTCGCCAACCTGAAGGCGCTACCGTAATCCGCACCGTCCGGTATTTGGCTTTTCGAAGTATCGCCGCCAGCTGAATGAACGAGTCCCACCTATCATCATCTACAAAGACGACAGTCGGACGAGGCCCCGAAGCCTTAACCACCATATATTCGCGTCGACTTGGCGTGAGAAGGGTTGCTTGAGCTTGAATGGTCAAAGTACTTGTTGTGCATAAGCCCCACCTGAGATTGTCGGGAATCGAGAATAGCGTCAACGTTACGCTGATGAAGGAGTGGTAGTTCACAAATCAGGGGGGTTGACCAACAGGTCTTGGGGTGCGTTCCCATGAAATCTTTTACGTCGACTCAATCCGGCAACCCTGCACGTCGGATTCCGGGAGTTGGCTCTTCCTTGGTCGCCTCACAAGGTTCGCATCGGTGCTAAGGCCTCAAGATTTTGAGCGGAGATAGTCTCAAATCGGCTGAGCCGTGGCTTGATCTGTGCGGTCTCAGAAACAAACGAAGTAGGGAGGAGTTAATCATGAGAGTTCGCTGGGGGCGATGACATGAACACAGACGTCACCATTATCGGCGCCGGCCCTTATGGCTTATCCCTGGCTGCTCATCTAACCGCGAAGGGAATTGCATTTCGAATATTTGGCGTTCCCATGGACTTCTGGAAATCATCAATGCCCGAAGGAATGTCGCTCAAGTCTGACGGCCATGCCTCGTCCCTCTATGACCCGACAGACTCCTTTACGCTCGCGCGATATTGCAGCGAGCAGAAGATACCGTACGCCGACATGGGAGTTCCAGTGACTCTCGAGAGTTTTATCTCGTACGGTCTCGCGTTCCAGCAGAAGTTCGTTCCTTTGGTTGAGCAACGACTGGTTCAATCAGTAGCGGCGGCCGATCACGGTTTCGTACTAACTCTTGATGACGGTGAGTCGTTTTCGACTCGTAAGTTGATCGTCGCGGTGGGGGTTAGTTACTTCGGCGATGTACCTCAACCACTAACTGGCTTTGCGCCGAAGTTCGTGTCTCACAGTTCTCAACACTCAACGCTCAGTTCTTTCGAGGGCCTTGATGTCGCCGTCCTAGGCGCTGGAGCTTCGGCGCTCGACTTGGCGGCACTGCTCAACAGCGTCGGTGCTCGACCGGTGCTAATAGTACGAGGACCTGGTGTCAACTTTCATCAGCTGCAACGCCTTCCTAGGTCCGTGGTCAGTAGGCTCCGAGCTCCGACGTCAGGCATCGGTCCAGGGTGGCGCTCTTGGTTTTTCTGCAGAGCTGCTCTCATCTTCCATTTCCTTCCCGAAGGTTGGCGAATCCGACAGACGAAGTCCCACGCAGGCCCCGCGGGCGGTTGGTTCATCAGGGAGGCAGTCGTGGGCAAGGTTCCGATTCTCTTCGATACTCCAGTGCAGGAGGTGTCGATAGAGGGCGAGCGCGTTCAACTTGAACTTTCAAATGGCGATGCGAGAAAGTTGACGTTTGACCACGTCATCGCGGCGACTGGATATCGCGTGAACGTTCACCGTCTTACCTTTCTCAATGAGTCCTTGCGGGATCAGATAGCAACGGTCCAAGACACGCCGATACTCACTTCTAACTTTGAGTCCTCGGTCGCGGGGCTCTACTTTGTGGGACCTTCTGCGGCAAATAGTTTTGGCCCCGTCCAACGGTTCGCGGTTGGCGCAAAATTTGCGGCACGTCGAGTGTCTCGTCACCTTGCGCGCCAGCGAATCGACGTTCAAAAAGATAGTTCCTGACCGTTTCTCGCGTAACGCGCGCTCGCCCCAATCCTTAATTCATGCTCTGCGTTCGTGCAATCCCGAATGCCAAGAGTCAGCGACAAATGTGTCTAGGGTTAGCGGGGAACGACTCTCGGTCGGCTAAAGCACTGAGAGTGAGGTACTCCACCCGGGAATAACATCCTTAACGGGAGTACTCAGTACATTTTCCAAAAGCCCGCCGTAGACGTCTCGGAAGTCGGTCGTCACGAGGAGATTTCCGTTTTCGTCAAGCGTCTCCAGCGAAGGTTGCTCTCCGTAGAGGCCGCCCTTTACTGAGTTACCGATGATGAAGACAGGTGCCGACGTTCCGTGGTCGGTGCCCAGTCCCGCATTCGACATAACTCGACGGCCGAACTCTGAGTACATCATGACCGTTACGTCGTTCGAGCGAGATCCCGCGCTAATGCTTGTCATGAATGCGCCGATAGCGCCGTCAACTTCAGCGAGTAGCGAATTTTGATCGGCTTGCTCACTCACGTGGGTGTCGAAGGAACTTATATTCACTTCCCATATTCGTGTAGGGACGTTGGCATTGATGAGGGTCGAGACGAGTGAGAGTTGTTGACCGAGTTGCGAACCTGTGGGCGAACCAGTGTCGAGGGGTCCTACCGTCTTTGCGACCGTGTAGAGATCTGTGATCGACGTCGCGACAGCAGCTTCCAGACGAACGTCAGTGGAGGAAGGGCGGCCGAGTCGCGGAATGAGACCGGCCACGTCGCCCCACGGAAGTACCATGCCGCCGATGTCAACCATGGAAGCGATGCTCTTTGTTCCCACCATGAGCGGCGGGATCGTCGATCCAACGCCGACCGCATTAAAGGCGTTATGGGGCTGGAGGTCGAGCCAGCGTCCTATCCAGCCGCTGGATACTGCGGCCGACAGAGATCCCGATTGCCAGATTGCCATTGAGGAGAAGTGCGACAGACTCGGGTTGGGGTAACTCACTCCTTGCACAATTGCGACCTTGTTCTGCGCGTAAAGAGCGCTCACATTGGGCATAGAGGAGTTGAACGCGAGCGTGTTATTAAGCGGGAGCAACTGTGACGAGGAGAGAGCGATGTTCGAGCGCGCGCTCAGGTAGGTCGGGTCCGTGAAAGGAACAACAGTGTTCAGTCCATCGTTGCCCCCGTACAGAGTCACAATGACGAGAATCGGCGTACTTGGGGGCAATGGTGAGGAGCCCGCGGCACCGGCGAGCGACTCCAGCGATAACTGCGTCGAGAGCGTCGCGAACAGGCTTGCCCCTGTCCACTGCAAGAATCGCCGTCTGTCGAACTCACAGGTGATCATACGCTCACCGTAAATTCGGGGCTGAGAAGAGCAAGGGTCGCAAACTCCAGGGGGTTACTGGTTGCAGCAGCGAGCGTGCTCGCGGTCCGCGTCGACCATTCCGGGATACCCAACCAGTCGGCGCACGCTTGCACCATCTTGCTGCGGGGCACAGCAATCGGCGAAAGATCGCCTTTGGTCATCAGTTCAACGGTAAAGAATCGATACTGAAAGGCAACGCCGCTCAGCCACGCCTGCCCCGACGGCCATCCGCCGACGTTTGGTGGATCGAAAGGGATTTGACCCATCTGCGATAGATCCCACTGAAGGTAACCGGCATTTATTGTTGAGGGCCGAAGTCTCAATGCCCTACAGGCGCCGACGAACCACTCTATTGGTGACTTCACGAGCGAGTTTGCCGGATTCGTCCACGCGCTCGAACGAACGAGGGTGCTAACAAGAGAGTAGATGTCGCGTGTGGAGAAACTCTCCATCAGCGTTGATGGAGCGGCGGTTGTGTCGGAGACGAAGCGAAACCATATCCGATCCGCAATGAACTTTGCGTTTAAATCCTTGGACACGAGTAACGTGGCCAAACTTTGCGCATCAAGCCGCGACGTCGTGTCGAGCACCGTTATCGGTCCCGAGTAGTGCTGCTTGGGGTCGAAGGTAACTTCCCCGGTCGATTGTGCCGTTGAGTAGCCCGTGAGAGCTCGAGCGGCCTGAGTGACGTCGCGTTGCGTGAAGTTGTTCACGCCAATCGTCATCAGTTCCATCAACTCTCGCGCCATATTTTCATTCGGCGCCGAGAGGTAGTTCTCTTCGTTATCGAGCCAAAAGTTCAGTGCCCCGTCGACCACCATTGCTCGGGCCATATCACCGAAGTTTCCTAAGGCGAACCCTCGAAGTGTGTTGTTCTGCTTTTGCATGGCGAGTGGATAGATGACTTTCGAGACCGCAGTGGCCCAGTGCCCGTGCCAGAACCACGTCATCCGTTCGGCCAATGGATGGTCCGACACGGCCATCCGATCGAGCCACCACATCATGAGTTCTGATTGACCCGCGTAGATCAGATTCCAAAAGTTGGCGACCGGGGGTGAGTTCGATCCGGGGATTTGTCCGAGGTTGGGAAGATGGGGCGCCACTACCGAATCGAGCGCGGGATCCGCGAGACCGTGCTCCAGAACCAACGCCTGCGTAGCTTCAAGGCCCCGCTGAAGCATCTCCGTGTACTGACCTGGCGTTGGGCCAAAACTAAATCGGTGAAGTAAACGCGCCGTGGCTAGACGCTCCGAGTAGGAGGCGGGGGAACTCACACCAGTAATGTACCCGTGATTCTCAGTGCTCTCTCAATTGTCTCGGAAGAGTTACATTCTGGACCGAGTAGGCAAAATGGGGAGAAATAAACACCTGCGGATGTCCCTGATAATCGTGGTCGGTCTTGGTGAGCCAGGAGCCCGCAATGTCTCATTGCCATCTTCGGCACGCAATGTGATTGCGGGGACCCCTCTTAATGGTCAGGTGGATCATTTCAGAGGGACCAGCGCATAATCACATCTCAACTATGAACGCGAATATCGGAGGGAAGCGGATTTACTGAATTCTCGAAATGAGTGGGCTGTTTCAATTCTGCGGAGAGTGAGCGTAAGCGCGGTCTCAAATCGCCATACTTTGAATCGACCGGACCAAGACGTCAGGCTCGTCAGAATCGGCGAAGCGACGGCGCGAATCCACGACAAGCTCAGGTACCGGGCAACGAACTCGCCTCGTGACAGAGGACCCAAGAGCGGGTTTAGTGTCTGAGCCAACTTCGGATACTCCTGGATCAGTTGGACGCGAGCCTTTCCACTGCGGCGAGCTTCCAAAGTGAGTTTGCCGAGACTGCTTTCATGCCGGTGACGCGAGGCGAGTGAGCGATCAAATATCGCGGCGAACCCGAGCGTTTCACATTGCAATCCGAATCTGAGATCCTCATGGTAGTCCAGACGAACCTCGTTTTCGCTGCCCACCATTAACGCGTCGGTTCGACGTATTGACATGTTGCCTGCCCATAGGTGGCAGAAAATTTCGGAACGGTCGTTCTCGTAGAGTTCGCAGGTCTGCTCGTACTCATCGGCGTAGAGTAAAATTGCGGCCTGGCCCCTCCTACGTTGCGATGGGAGGAGAACCGGCATATATCCAATCACGACCAGATGATCGTTGCCTGATTGCAGCCGGGCATGACCGGTCACCAGACCTGGCCCCGCCTCAACGTCGTCATCAATGAGAACTATCAGGTCAAATCGTGACTCAAGGACGCCTCTGCGCCTTGCGGCTGAAGGACCTGCATTCTCTTGAGTAATCGCGCGGATCCGTGGCTCGGATACAGACCAGTCCCTCAGAAACTCGAATGTGTCATCACTGCCTCCGTCAATCACGACTACGACCTCCCCGGTAGCCGGATCGCGGAGGAGCGGCGAAATGACGTTTTCCAGAGACTGCCTTCGGTTGAAAGTCGGGATCACGACACTCACGAGAGGAAACCTCATACTCATGCTCCTTCACGGGACGGGGACAGATAGGTGAAGAATAGGGTCACGGCCGATGCACGGCTCAAGGCGAAGACTGAATAATTCCTTGAAGGATTTCGGATAGCTCGGACATGTTCTTATCTGCGCGGCTGGGCGAGGTCATACAGACAACCCCGTTGGACGGGTGTCAGACAAGTATCACGAGCTCAAACGACTGAAAGTGACGTACTCCATCCCGGAATGATAATTGATCGGATCGTGCACCCCGCAGATGTGCTGTGTCGGTGACGCTCGAAGGTGCCTACTAATGCTGTCAATGGCCAACGTGAGGACACACTGCCAAGTGTTCTTCTCGCCAACAGAAGTATGAGTTAGATCAACGGAGATCACTAACTTTCTAAGCGTTGAAAGTTTTCGGTTTTCGAGGGTCAACGACCCACAGAATTGCTATCAGCGTTTAGTCGGGGCCCAAAGGGATGACGACCTGGCAGTCTTGGGTCAGAAGGAACTCCCAGAACGTGGCCCTACCCGCAAGGGCTTTATTGGGAGAACCACCTCAGCTGAGTACTGAGAAAAGACTTCGAACTTTCAAAAGTCTTCGAACATTGTGCATCACAATCGTTTGAAATTACCTTCAATCACTGTGAATTACTCAGTATTTAACAGCGCTGATTTCGATCGGAAACACAAACGAAATTCTCCGGAGTCTGTCAGAAAAGTCGCCTTCGCATACTGTCACTCCACTCCACTCCACTGCGCCGTGAATTGACCTACGGTGTATACAAAATAATTAGAAATTGCGGTTTGGACCTAGTGCGTCGAACGACACCGTGTTCGTGAAGGGTGCGTGCCTTTCCGTTGGCATATCAGAGAGCGCCCTCACTCTTTGGCCCTCGAATACGACCGACGTCATCGGTAGTTCTACTTTTGTAGATGATTTGGCGACAGATTCGGGTGCGAATGGCTCAGTTGACTATCTCACGCTCACCGCAAATCCC